>Ga0209417_1000738_pt1 | contig 70183 bp, 16 predicted proteins | sample RifGroF2_FD_184002 | JGI IMG/M metagenome (GOLD analysis project Ga0209417, IMG submission 184002) | Groundwater microbial communities from Rifle, Colorado, USA - Groundwater F2 (SPAdes) (version 2) | ecosystem: Environmental > Aquatic > Deep subsurface > Groundwater | place: Rifle, Colorado... | reverse complement strand
GTCCATTTGTGTGGTCATGGTTACAGATTATGGACGGAAAACACCTCTTTTGCAAGCTAAAGCCGGTTTCATGCTCATCTTGCGTTGGAAACGGGCTTTTTCTCATGCTCATCCTGCATTGGATAATTCTGGGCCTTGACAAACCCGGAGCATCTGCTATACTATAAAAGCAGAGTGGTGTAAGCTCGGTGCCCCGCCCTTTTGGCGTAGAGTAGTGCGGTGTGGCAGCGGTGCGGACAGGTGCGTTGTGCGGTGTGGGTGCTAAAGTGGTTCGGTACTCAGCGTGCGGTGTGTTTGTCCCAAAAGGGCGGGGTTTTAGTTTATCCGATAATAGCAAAGCCGGCTTAAGCCGGCGGCGCAAAGCTACGGGCCCATAAGGGGTTGCCAGGCTGCCGAAGATGATATGGAACAGCGGAATTACCGCTATTATCCGTTTTGTGTGGCCGTTGCGGCCGCTCCGGATTTCCGGCTGATTAAAGCCGGCGCCGCGGCGGCTTTTTTATTGGCTTTCTGCGTCGTGATAACCGGTGCGGGGTTTCCGGCTAATTCCGCCGTTTTTTGCCGTTTTTCGGCGCTTTTTGTTTTATTCGCTTTATTTGGATTCAATCTCTTTGTAACACGCCTTATATATTATTATAATAGAGTAATAAGCGTCCCGATAAGGGCAGGATCATTCCTGTCTGGTCGGATGTTATCGTTTTGCGTAAAAACGCATAAATATTCAGGCTGCGCGGGCTGCCTGCCCCCGCCAAACACCCGGCGGGTCCGCCAAAGTTGTAGGGGCGGAAAAGTTGATTAAAAAAGGCTCCTGTTGCCTTTTTGACGCTGTTAGCGGTTAATATGACGATTAAGCTTAATAACGGGCAAATCATCGGAGAAAACGACGGGTACAAATCTGTCTGGGCTGGCTTTTGTCCAACAATTAAGCGATTAAGCAACGTCCCCTATCGACATTTAAAGATGGTTTTTTTTCTCAGAAAGCTCGAATAAAGCAAAAGGTACCTGGTACCTTTTCAAAGTTGTCGTGGCGGAAAAGTTGATTAAAAAAGGCTCCTGCTGCCTTTTTGACGCTGTTTGCGATTAATATGACGACTAAACTTAATAGCGGTCAGGTTAATGAGAAACGCAAAAAGGTGCCTGCTGCCTTTTTGAATGTGAAAAGGTACCTGGTACCTTTTGCGCTGAAAAGGCTTCTGCTGCCTTTTGTGTTTGTTGCAACCTTTCCACTCTCGCTCAGCTTAATAACACGCGCGGGCGCGCGAATTATGCTTCCGCTGCTGGCGGCCATGGTTTTTTCGGCGGGGTTGTGCGGTTCCTGCGTTGCCGCTGAAAAACAAAACGACCGCCTTCGGCTGGCGGAAAAAAAGCTTTCGGATGCCGCACCCGCGGTCCGCAGAGGCGCTCTGGCCGAACTGCTCAGCCTGAAAGGCACGAAAGCTGTGCCCGACCTGCTGAAAGCCCTGGACGACAGCGACCCCTCCGTCCGGGGCGAGGCGGTGCTTAACCTGGGCAGGCTAAAAAGCGGAGAGGCCGTTGCGCCCCTGATAAACCTGCTCAAAAAAGACATTCATGCCCAGGTGCGCGGTCAGGCTGCATTGGCGATAGCCGGCATCGGAGACCTGAAAGCGGTTCCTGCCCTTGTTCAATGCCTCAAGGATAAGGCGGCCGGCGTTAAGGGAAGCTGTATCCGGGCCTTGGGCGTTTTGAAAGCCAAAGAGGCGGTTGTTCCTCTGGCAAATCTTATGGCAGGGGCGGATGCCCACCTTAAGGCCCAGGCTCTTACCGCTTTGGGGCAGGTCGGCTCCCCGGAGGCCGGCGGGGCGGTCAGGAAAGAACTTGAGAATTTGCGGGCGAAAAAAGCCAGCGGAGCACATCAGGACCAGCCATTGCTTGTTGAAGAAGAGGCCATCCGCGCACTAGGCGAAATAGGCGGCGCCGGTGCGGCGCCGCTCGTCAAAAAGGGGCTTGATTCCCCGGACGACAGGATAAAAGCGGTCTCCTGCCGGGCATTGGTCAAATTAGGCGATAACTCGGGCCTGTCGGTTTGTCTGGGGCTTCTCAAACATTCCGAAGCCGGGATACGCAAAGAGATGGCTTTAGCCTTGGCGGAATCAGGCGATGCATCCGCGACCGGAGCGATACAGGAAGCCTTGAGGGTAGAGACGAACCCGGTAGTGCGCCGGATCCTGGAGTCTTCTCTGGAACAGAGCGGTCTAAAAAGGTAGCAGGTACCTTTTGAGAAGCAAATGAATTTATGCTGAAAGCGGAAAGCAAAAAAGGCTTGAGAAACAATGGGATTTTCAGTTTGAAATCCATTGTGGCCTCGCTTTTTGTCCGTATCGCCAAAAAGGTTCCTGCTGCCTTTTTTGTAAGCAACGTCCCCTATGCGTTCAGAGCGGCCGCTTTGCGCCGGGTTTTTTTAGTTTTAAGCCTGGTGGCGGCGGGAGCGGCATCCAATCCTGTTTTTGCGGCGCCCAGTACGGTGTGCTCTGGTTGTGGTTCCAGTCAGAATTCCAATCAGCGCAAGATTGTGTCAAGCGTTGACGGCTACTGGGTGTTTTATGGAACGGGTTCCGGAACCGGCCAGCAGAATGCGTGGTCATTTTCTTCCGACGGTACCAGTTGGACCGCCCCGAAAAATGTATTTGACGGACTTTTGAGCGGCGCTGACTATGCCGATTTTACTGCTCAACCTTCAGTGTGGGCCTCCAGTAACACCAATACGATATTTGTGGCAGCGGGGAGCCGGCTTTATGCTCCCAACGCCAGTACAAGCTATTCAATTCGGATGCGACGGGGCGTTCGCAATTCCGATGGTACTATCACCTGGAATCAAAATTCAGCGCAGACCGGCGTAAATTGCTCTGCCGGAGTTCAAAGCTCCGCTAATATGGGGGTGGACAGGCCGGTTACCATCACACAGGACGATTACACAGGCCAGATATGGATTGGCGCATTGGCGCATGAGGGAATAGGGGGGTCTCCCGCAAACGTGGTAGACGTCAAGACCAGGTATGCCGTGGGGACAGGCGTGGGAAGCGTTGATACCTCATTTTCCTGGGCTGCCACTGACAATCTCAGCTGTACCGTGGATGGGGTAGACAATGAGTATTCCGCGGGTCCGGTAATCGTCCCCCATGGGAACCCTTCATCCTCTGACTCAGTGTGGACTATCGGCACCAATGCCTCCGAGAACCAGTGGCGGATCTACAATGAGAACGACTCCGCGCCCAATACTACCGAGATCGGCGCGATAGGTTCCTTGGATTTTGTCCCCAGCGCCATAGATATGCAGTATGGGGTGTCGGCTGTGGTGGATAGCGCGGGGAACCTTCATGTGGTCTGGATCAATAATAACAATGGGACCGCCGCTGACGCTTATAACCTGGAATACATGAGGGTGGCTCCCAATAATACTGTCTCCGCCAACTTCCAGGTTGCGACCAAGGCCGGTAATATAAATCGTTTCGCTTCCCCAACAATCGGAATCGCCCGTTCCTCCGGGGCTTTTCTGGACGACACGGTGTACGTGGTATATGTTTCCTCAAGCGACAGCCTGGAGATGGTTTCCGCCTCCACAAATGTGGCCAATGGAATCGGGGGCGCCTCCCCCGCTTTTTCGGACAATGTGGTTCTGGACGCGACGTCTGGACTCACCTATCCTGTCCTTGCTTATTCCGTCTATAAACCCCAGCCTATGCCATATGTTTACACAGGCGCGGAGCTCTTGTTTGATTTGATCGTAACGTCCACCTGGACGGCGCCAGCCATTGCCTCTATTTCCACATCCCCGGCCAATGGCTGGCTCAATTCCAATGTCTACGATTACATAGTGACGGCTCCGTCCGGGAACCCTTTCAGGCAGTATCAGGGTAAAAATCCAACCGCTTCCATACTTTCGGGGGGTTCGCCCCAGTCCGCCATTACGGTAACCGGTCTTACATTTGATTCCGCCACACAGGTTACTTTGGCCGTACGGATCTCCACGACAGTCGCACTGATGGCCGCACTGTATGATATCCAGATCATCAATCCGGACGGCCAAAATACCGGGACGTCTGGGGAGAATATATTTCAAATACCAAACCCTTCCACCACCTCTTTCGTTGACGAGGACGGTGGGGCGCGTCTTTCAGGCGGTATTCTTCCGGATAATGCCGGTACTACCTCTATAACCAGGGACGTAACTATTACGGGCGGAAACTTTGAAAACTGGGGCTCCACCGGCCTCCCGACCATTTCGATCACGGCCGGCATTTCAGTCAGCACCGTTACCAGCGTCACAAGCACCTCTTTCATAGCCAAACTTAAAATTTCCACTAACACAACAGCCGGAACATATGCCCTGACCATTAAAAATCCTGACGGGCTGACTGTGTCCGAGCCTTCCACGTTTACGGTCACCGTTCCGTTGGCCGGCATAACCTATCCTGTGGAGGGGAACGGTCTTCTGGGGGGGTATACCACGGGATTCGCGCAGATAAACGGTACAGCTGGTTATGATGCGACCGGGGATGGAGCGGGTGACTCAATAACCGGGATTTCACAAAACACTTCGGATATCAGGATCGTAAGAGTTTTGGACGGCTATATCTGGAACGGCAGCGCTTTCGCCTCGCCGTCGCCGGGCGGTTTCCCCACGCCGGAGGACGAGTGGCAACCGGCAAGCGCGCCTACCCCATGGGATTACTCCACACTCAGCATGAATATTTTCCAGGCGGCCGATGAGGAGGGGAAGCAGTATCGTCTGGAGACGCGCGGCAGAACCTCGGATGAAGGGCGCGGCATGGCTTCAGGCGCGGGAGTGGTCACTCTTACAATGGACCGCAAGCGGCCGGTCATCAACGTCACTTCTCCTCCCGGCGGTCAGGTCATCAACACTCCAAGCGACATTGCCATGTCTTTCAGTGATGTCTCAGGGGTCAGCCGGGTGGATTTCTCACTCCAGGCGGATACCGAAACTGCCCGTTACTGGACCGGGTCTTCCTGGACCGTCAACGAGATCTGGCTTTCCACTCCGAACAGTCCCATAATGCAATTTGAGCCTCCTACGGCGAGCAATAACGTCACCATCACGGCGGCAGCGGGCGATCTGAGACGACCGGCCTGGGTGGACGGCTGGAAGTACAGGATACGCGGCCGGGCTGTCGATCGCCTGAGCCAGATTGGATACGCCCCCGGAGGATCGCCGACACCCACGGAAACAGTTTTCTTCTACGATATTACAGTTCCGACCGTTACTTTGGAATCCCAATGGGTGAATATTTCCACCTGCGCTGTGGCTTCGGGTTGCGCCACCAGTTGGAAGAACGCGGCGGCCTCCATGGGCGGGAACATCTCCGACAATGTGCCGGTCTCGGAAGCTCTCCAAAACCCCAATGTCAGAATAAGGATTTTTGACGAGACGTCCACCAGCCTCTATCTGGATACGGGGACATTAAGCTTTACCAGCATTCCGTCCGACAATGCCTGGTTTGAGGCGAGAAAAAGCGGCGGGCAGGCTAATTGTGTGATAAACGGCGGCGCCGGGACCTGGAGCTGCAACTTCAGCGCTGTCCCCGTGGGCGGGAGTTGCGGCGCAAGCGGGGGGCCGACCTGCGGCTGGCAGAACGGCCGCGAGTACCGGATACAGGTCTATGGACTAGATGGCGCGGAGAACTCCACAGGCACCGCGGCAGCTCCGCTTTATACCCGGTTCTTCAAATTTGACGCCGATAAACCCACTATTACGATAAGTTCCCCTGCCCCGATCTGAGGGGCCTACGGCTTGAACGGACTTAATGATCCCAATGGAAACGCGACGGATTCTACCAGCGGCATAAGCAAAGTGGAATACCGGCTTGAGTATCCCGGAAGCGGAGGGCTTACTAAATGGACTAAAGATGTCACCGCGACCTGCGCCGGAGGCGCGAAGGGCCCTAATGCCTGGTGTGACCAAACCTCTGCCATATGGAATATAGCGGGGAGTACCACCACTATTCCTTATGAAGTATGGCATGCCTCCGATGTGACGAACGCTGCCCTGTGGGTGGATGGAGAAGAATACGCGTTGATTGTAAGGGTGTTGGACAACGCGGGTAATTATTCCGCCGCTTATTCCACGATAACATTCAAATACGACGCTTCTAAACCCGATGCCGCGGTTTCGTTCCCGGTAGAGAGCGTTTTTTTCAGCGGCCAGCCCCTGATAAACGGCATAGTCCAGGACAAACCTTTGACCGGTCGTCAGAGCGGCATAGATCTCATGAGTATCGGAATCCAGAGGCTTAGCGATAATTTCTGGTATAACGGCGCCTCAGGCTGGCAGGCCGCACGCAGCGATCCCGCGCAGGCGGTAACCCAAGGGAGCGTAGGCGAGGCTACAGCCTGGAGTCATGCCAACTTCGGTTTGTTCTGGGGGGGAATAACCGGGAGTACCGAAGCGTTCAGGGTTTATGCCTGGGCTCAGGATAAGGTGGACCAGCCGAATACGAGTTTTAGAAATATAGAGTCTTCTTATACGGTGGTGGACCGGAATTTCTTCTACGATGTCGTATCTCCGACTTCCGCCGTGATAGCGCCGGCCAACAATGTCTGGTACAGTAGTATAACCGGCTATGATCTCCAATATATCACGGGAACCGCCACCGACCGGCCGGCCACCGGGGCGGCCGCCGGTAATACTATCTTCAGGGCTTATGCCGAGATCAGGTACGGTAATGACGGCGACGCCAATAAATGCTGGGGCGGAACAGCCTTTGACAAGCTTTGCTACCAGGATGGAGGGGCTGTCTGCGGGGCGGCTGCTTCCAGCTGGCAGGAGATGTCCATACTTGCAAGCAGCTGGACCCTGCAGGCGCAGGCGGGGGCGGGGACGCTTTGGTCCGGCATGACGGACGGCCAGGCCTACCAGGTAAGGGTCTGCGCTCTGGATGATTCGGCGGACGCATCGGGCGCGACCACGTTCACCAGCCGGAACAAGGAGACCGTATTTACCCCCAATATTAACGAGAAAAGCCTGATGGCGGATAAATCAAAGCCGCGAACCTATATAGCCGTGCCCAATACGAGCGGCGGAGACCTTACCGGCTTTCCCTCCACTATTTCCGGCACCGCGGCTGACAGCTGGGCTGGGCTCCCCGGGTCGGGGATACTTGAGAACAGCACCGCGGCGCTGAAAGTGGCTTTTTACGAAGAAAATTTCGCCGGCTGCGTCGGTGGGACCGATAAATACTGGAACGTTGCTACCGGTGCCTTTGACATATCAAGCGGCACTTATGCCACCGACAATGTCAATCCCGCGGCCTGGGGCGCTTCCACTTCTTTTGACGGAACGAACTGGACGGTTACTGGCGGCTCCATGCCGGCCAGCGGCATTCTGAAGAACGGCTGCAAATACCATGTATACGTCAAAACTTTTGACAAGACCGGCCAGGAAACGGCATTCCCTTCCGCCCCCGCCGCCGGGACACAGCATATTTATTTCCGTAAGACGGTCGCGGCGTCGGAATCTGTGGTCACTAGCCCCGGCGCCGGGACGCCGCAATATAAACGTTCAGCCCTTAATTCCATAGAAGGCGCCGCCGAGACAGCCGATGCCGTTTACATAAGGATAATAAACCTTACATCCGAGCCGGACAGGGTCTGGACCGGCAGCGGCAATAACTGGGAATCCACCTACACCTATCTCACGGCGAACTGCGCTCCGGAAGGAGGGCTTAACGGCGGGGCTTCCTATGACGATGATTCCTACGGGGTGGGTCTGTCCACCTGCGGCTGGTTCGGGGCGGACAGCTTCTCGCCGCCGGCGCTCCCCTGGACCAAGAGCGTAGCCAATATCTGGCCGTCAAATGAAGCCGACCGGTTCATGGTGCAGGTGCGCTCCGAGAATGGCGGGACGATAGAGATCCCCATCTACAGTTCCGCGACTTTTGTGGTGGACGACAAGGCCCCGACCACCGCCATATCCCTGCCGAATCAGCCGGCGCACAAGACGGCGGATTTCGTCAATGGTACCGCGTCTTACATCACCGGTACGGCTTATGAGGACCTCGCCGGGGTGGGAAGCCTCCTGGATTCCCAGAATTTCCAGATCTGCATCGCCAGCACCTGCGAGACCGGCGCCACCGGTGACAACTGGAACGGTTCCGTGTATTATTCCAGCGCCGCCATCCTGCCAGCCGAATTGTACGGCTCGGTTTTCAGGTATGCCGTGTCCACCGACACCTATCCTTTTAACGACGGTTGGCGCTATATGGTCAAGTTCCTGGCGACCGATAAAGCCGGGAACGCCAACAGCGGAGATGTGGCCGGGAGTTCTACAACTTTCATTTATGATGTTTCCGTACCCACCGCTAATTTCACCGTTCCCGCCTATAACACGGCCTACAGCAGCATGCCTGTCATCCACGGAACTTTCAGTGACTATGACCCCGACAGCATACCTGGCAGCAAGATAGAGCCTTCCGGGGTGGAAGAGGTACGGGTGGCTGTCTGCGTAACCAACGACACGTTCTGGGACGGCGGAGCGAGCTTCGCGGCTTTTAATTCCGTGACTTCCTGGATACAGGCGGTTGTTCATCAAAGTTCCTGGTCATTGGCGGCCTCCGCTATTCCCTTCACGCCCGACGCTAAATATTTATTTACCGTACGCGCTAAAGATAGGGCCGGAAACTGGAGCCGCGATAATACAAAGCCCGGCGGCTGCAACGCGGGAACGGTGCAGTGGGACGTGGACAAACCTGTTTCAATTACCACTACTCCGGCCAATAACTCCGTTTACAATTCTCCGTATGCCGGTTTCTACGGCACTACCGGCGATACCGAGGGCGTCGGTTCGGGCGTGGATTCGGTGAACTTCCGCATCTGGAGCAGCAGCGCCGGCGGGGTATATTTTAAAAATGTCGCGGCCACCTGGGATAACAGCTTTGACGCCGTTAATTTCCCTTTGACCGCCGCGCTTAACGGGCCAAAAACCGAGTGGTCGGGGTCAGTTGATCCCAGCCTCGGTTTCAGAGAGGGCTATCTGTATAAGGTCATGTCCAGGGCTCTGGATAACAGCCTTGACGCCAATGGACTGAAAACGCAGTACGAAACCGCCTATTCCACGATTTCTTATGTTATAGATATGACCAGCCCGACTATAACAAATGACGGCGCCGGACATTTCATGGGCGTGCCGGTTAACCTGCCGCCGGATTATAAGGGCTTTTATCCGGCCATTTCCACTTTCTCCGGCACGGTAAATGATTTTTCGCCTCACGCTTCTCCCCGTAACTATGTGGCGGGTCTTAGCACCACAACCGCTTCGCAAAGCATACAGGCGGCTTTCCGGAGGCTGTCCGATAATAAATGGTGGGGCAGCGCGGACTTTACCGTGACGCAGTCCTCTCCTAGCTTTCATTACGGGTTAATGCCTTCATATTATGAAGGCACTGCCTTGCCGCCGGGGGTGTCGTCCGGAACATGGGAGTACTACATTGATAAAACCAAGCTTACAGACAACACCAGCTATTACGTGGTGGTAAGGGCGAAGGACCTGACCGGGAACCTGCAGACAGTTTACACCACCAACTATTTCATTGTGGACGTAGCCACGCCTTCCGCGGCCATAACCCTGCCTTCGGCTGTCCAGCAGTATCCGGCGCCCGGCTACGAATTCAGCGCGCTTTCCGCTATACAGGGCACCGCCGACGATACCGGGCTCGGCGAACTGGACAGTGTGGAACTGCGCTTTCTCAGGGACTTGGATGGGGCCGAGCCTTTCACCGCGGCCTATGACTGCTGGAACGGCCAGGCCTGGGCCAGCGTATGCGATGTCTGGATATCTTCAGGCGCGGTCAGTGCGGTAAGAGGGGCTGCCTGGAATTATACCCTGCCGGGCGGCTTCCTCAGCAATAGCACCCTTTACCGCATAACCGCGCGGGCAAAAGATAAGGCGGGAAACATTACTGGCGGAACTCCCCGGCCCGATACCAGCGTTTACGACAGGCAGATAAGGTTCTCCGAATCCGCCCCCATCACGGTTGTTTCCAGCCCGGATGGTTCCAAGCTCAGGATGAAATCAAATGTATTGGGTGTAATAGAAGGCACAAGCGCCAATTCCCTGGCGGTCCGCGTAAGAATAGTGCGCAACTCGGACGGCCAGCAGTGGAATGAAACGTTGCAAACCTATGTGTCGGCTTCTCCTGTTTTCTGGAATAGCCCGGTGTCTACTTCCGGAGCTACCGGCCTGTGGCTGTTCCCGCTGTCCACCTACAACCAATGGCAAACCGTCAATACCACTTATACCGTGATGTCTATGGGCATCTCGCCGGGGGGGCAATGCGAAGCAGGGGGCGGCTCTTATCCGTGCGACGCGGGAGTGGGTAACGCGGGCAATCTTATGGTGATAGACGACACCGTACCGGTGGCGGGTGTGTCGCTGCCGGTTGCCAACCTGTATTACAGTTCAGTTACGACTATTTCCGGCACCGCGGCGGATGGCAATAACTGGGGGAAAATAAATACGTCGGGTTTGGAAATAAGAATAAAGGATGGCGACAACAGATGCCTGTCGGGTTCCCTTCTGACATGGGATGCTTCCTATTGTGTGGCCGGCCATGATGTGGATTTAAGTTTCCCGGGCTGGACCTGTGAAGGCGGTTCATGCGCGGCGGCGGCTTGGTCCACTTCCGCGGCGGGGGGGTTCGCTCTGGAATCCGGATATAAATACGACATGTTCGTTTTCCCCACCGATCAGGCGGGCAATAAAAACAGCGGCATAGCCGCCTACAGTTTTTATTACGACACCAATACCCCGGTTTCAGTTACAACCCAGCCTGTCGCCTCGTATGTCTACGGGCAGCTTACAATGGTCGCCGGAACCAGCAATGATCCGGCGCCCGGCGGTTCGCGCGGCAACGCGGCCGGCATAAATTACAGCGAAATGCAGATCACAGCGCTTGACCAGGCGGGCAAGCAGTGGGACGGAGCGAATTTCGCGTATTACGACGATAACTGGGTACCGCTAGGTGCCGCCAATTCCTGGGCTTATTCCGGTTCTGTTTTGAACTCCAAGCTTTTAACCGGCCGCTACGTAATAAAAACCAGGACTATGGACCTGGCCGGAAACATGCAGGAAGGATTTACACTTAACTCATCCAGCTTTACGTTTTACGTTGATAAAGCTTCCCCTACCGCGTATATAGAAATACCGGCGCATAACGGGAGTTACCTTCCTTCGCAGCTCTCGGGCTCAAGCGCCCTGAAAGGAACCGCTCTGGACGCGGAGGCGGCGTATTATGACGATAATTCCGTGGGACCGACCCAATATAAGATGTGGTATCTTCAGGGGGGAACCAGCGTGTATTTTGACGGGGGCACGTTTAACGGGGCTAATCCGGAGGCGTGGCTGTTTGCCACGGCCAACAGCTCCTCCCCGTGGAAAAAGACGCTGGATGCGGATGTGTGGGTAAGCGACAAAGAATATTTTATAATGGCGCGGTCCAGCGATCTTGCCCGCGGCGCCAACGGAACGATAGCCGGCAACGTGCAGGACGCTTTCCCCTACGGCGGGGCGAGTTACCACAGGTTTATAGTGGATAATACACCGCCGAATGTTTCCGTGGCTACGCCTGCCGCCGGCGGCTTCACCAATAAAATAGAGCTGATAGCCGGAACAGCCAATGGAGATATAATCGGTTTGAAGGACGATCTGTCCAATGGCATAAGGGTCCGGTTGTATTATGTGGAAGGAGAAACATATTTCTGGGACTGGGCTTCTGCCTTCAGTTCCACCACGGTTCTCGGCAATAAAACGGCTGCTTACACCGTAGCTGCCGGCACTGTGTCCTGGAGTATAAGCGCCGGAGATCTGCCCGCCCAGTCATTGCTTACCAAAAGCACATATTATGTGGCTGTAGACGCGTATGACCTTAACAGCCTTGTAACCACTTCCACCATAACGTTCAGAATAGACAAGGCAAGCGGCACGGTGGTGTCCACGCTGCCGGTGAACGGCGGTTTTTACGGCGGCGCGGGCGGCTCCGGCGTGGCGGCCAGGCTTATGAACGCCATTTCCGGCACGGCCCTTGATGTGGGCGGCGGCGTGCCCGCTTCAGGCATAAACAAGGTGGAGATAACCATAAAGAAGAACGCCGATTACTGGGATGGCGTGGATTCTTTTGACCCTATCAGCCAGGACGCGGCCTGGCTGACGGTAAGCGGAACGGCCAACTGGACCTTCCCCGGAACCACCGGCAAATTTCTGCCCCAGTGGGTTAGCGGCGCGGATTATACGGTGTCGGTGAAAATGACGGATAATGCCGGCAACGCCACCCCATCGTCCGACATGCTGTTCACTTATGACACTTCCGTTTCCTCAGTAGCACTGCTGGTTCCGTCCGGGAGTCAGTTTGTCAATTCGCTTACCGCTATTTCGGGGACCGCCGCTGGAGACGACTTGAAGGCGGCGCAGGAAATAGAGAGCGTACAGCTTTCAATTGAAGACAGGGATTTTGACAACCGCGATTCCGGCAGCTATTGGAAACTCTCTCCGCCGTTTTCAGTGGAGGCGGAGGTGTGGAATTCCACCACCTCGTTTACAATGGTGGATAATGACGGCAATCCCGGCACTCCCGAAGCCGCGAGCTGGGAATTTACGGGTTCAACGCCCACCTGGGAAACCGGCCGTTATTACCGCATCCGCACACGCGTTATAGACAAGGCTCATAATGTAAGCGCGATGGCTACGGCGTCTTCGTTTACCTTTGTTTTTGACAATGCCGGCCCCTCCCAGAGCATTACTTTCCCGGCGGATGCAACACCCGCCGATTATAGTTCGCCGCGGCTTTCCACCGGTTCACCCATGGCCACCATTTCCGGCACGGCCTCAGATATCGGGCCTTCCGGCGTAAAGGAAGTGAAAATCCGCGTGTGGGACGATACCCGCAGCCAGTATTGGAGGCCGGGCGCGGATTACTCCGACTACGGAGCAGCGGCCGAAGACGCCTGGTTCAAGCCCGTCACCTCCAACGGCTACGCCGCCTGGCAAGCCACTTTCACTTTTATTGATTCCGACCATAAATACAGGATAGAGGCCCGCTCCGAGGATAACGCAGGGAATTTTGGCGCCGGTTTTTCCACCGCCACATTTATAATAGACCGCGAAATTCCAACGGGCGCCGTAACCTTCCCGCTTAACGGCTCCAGCATCGGCGATATAACAAATTCCGGCAACGGTATTACGGGCACGGCCGCAGACACCGGCGCTCTTAACGCGGGTGTTATACTTTCTACCGGCGTGCGCATAGGCGTCAGGGAGCTGGGCCCGCCGTCCTACGGGAAATGGTGGAACGGACTTGGCGCCGCGGGCCAGTTTAACAGCGTGTCGCCCGACCCCGCGCAGGAAATGCTTTTTCCCGGTTCAAGCGGCGGTACGCCCGCCGTTTCCAGCTATACCCAGGTGACCAGCGCGAAGCTGACTTCTGGAACTTCATATTATATAACGGTGAGAATTCTTGACGGGGCCCAGCCCGGCAATGAAAAACCTTTCTATCTCATAGGGTCCACGTTCACTTTTGACAACAGCATCCCGGAGACTTACGTCAGCACGCCCGCCGACGGCCGGTATTACAGTTCGCTGCCCGCAGTATCCGGCGGTTCCTCGGACAATGTGCTGGTGAGCACTGTTGTGCTGAGTATCCATGGTATTGGCGTGTGTTACAGCACTACAACCCCCGGCTTTAACGAATTCGTCTGCCCGCACTGGTTCCCGGCGGGCGGAAGCGTGGGTAACTGGAGCTATACTTTTGCCGCCGAGCCCTGGGCGCCCGCTGCTGCGTATGTGGTTTATTCAAGCGCCACGGACAACGCGGGCAACGCGCAGACGGCGGTAAGTTCGGCGGCGTTCACCTACGATATTTATCAACCCACGGTGGCCATACTATCGCCCACGAGCGGCGGCTACATGAACGGGCTGCAGTCTGCAAGCAGCGGCACGGTGTTTGATGACGGCGCCAATATAGCGTATTTGACGGTGGCTTTGTCCTCCGCAAATCCGCCGCTTGCGGGCTCCTGGTGGAACGGCTCGGGCTTCACGGGGACTGACGCGGACAGTACATACAGCAGCACCGCTTCTTATGCCGGTACCGCGCCAAGCACCTGGAGCTGGACGAGGCCCGCTGACGCCATGGAAACCGGCAAAACATATACCATGCGGGTAAAGGCGGCGGACCGGGCGATCCCGTCCGCCAACTGGGCCGAATACGACTATATGTTCAGGTACGACGCGGTAAAGCCGACCGCCACAATAATAACGCCCGCGGATGGCGAGGACCGGAACGCGGGGTTTACGATAACAGGCTCGTCTTCCGATTACGGCGTAGGGGTAAGCACGGTGTGGGTATCGGTCCAGCAGCTTAGCAGCGGGTGTTATAACGGCAGCAATTTCGGCGGCGGCTGCCCCGGCTTCTTCGCCGCGGGTTCAAGCGGCGGCAACTGGGCGGTGGATAACATAACCTTTATAGACAACTACCGTTACCTGATACTGGCCCGCGCGTCCGACAGGGCGTCCAATGTCCAAAGTGAATTCGTGTCCGGCATAAGCTCGCGCACGTTCGTTTACGACACCAGCCCGCCTTCGGTACACATTTCCACGCCGGGAACGGCGCGCACGAAGAATATGGTGGACGGGGGTTCGCTTACGCTGCTTAGCGGCACGGCGTCCGACGCGGGCCTGGGCCGGGTGAAAAAGGTGGAAGTCCGCATCCGCCAGAAAGAGTTCCCCGCCACGCTTCGCTACTCAAATCCAGCGGGCCTCGGCTTCAACCTGACCACCGATGACGCCGAACTGGCATGGATAACGGCAAAACCGGCAAGCGGGTCCGACTGGACTACGTGGCTGCTGTCCAGTTCGGTGGTGTACAACGTGGGCAACGAGTATCAGTTTGAAGCGCGCGCCTACGATTATACGGACGCCTATTCCACGCTTTACAGCACACGCACTACTGTTTACGATGACGTCGCGCCGGTGTCCACCATGACCTTCCCGGCCCAGAGCCCGCAGCCGGTGTACATCAGTTCGCTGCCGTATATAGCGGGTGATGTGGGCGACCGCACTAATGCCGCCGGTTTCAACGCGAGCACTACCATAGTGTCCGTAACGCTGCAGATAAGGGAACTGAGCACCGGCAAGTACTGGAAGTACGACGAAACGAACTGGGACCCCTCGCCGCGCACGGTGCCCGCGAGTCAGGTGACGGTGTATGTAAGCAGCTTTGTGATGAGCGTGAACCTGCCGTCCGCCGTTACGCCCGGCCCGCTGGTGTCGGGGGCGTCGTATTACATCACCGCGTCGGCCACGGACGACGCTTATCCCGGCAATGTGGAAGCGTTTTATATTAAAGGCGCCACGTTTACCTTTGACAACAGGGTCCCCACCGCCACGATAAACGTGCCGGTGGACGGCAGCTACTACAGCTCCCTGGGCGAGTTATCCGGCGGCTCTAGTGATGATGTGGAGGTGAGCACGATAAGTATAAGCATCAAGCAGAACCCCGGCCAATGGTATATACCCGGCAGCGGGTTCTCTTCCTCGGGCCAATACTGGTTCAAGGCGCAGGGCAGCGTGGGCGCCTGGACTTATAACTCCGCCGCAGTGGGGTGGGCCCCCGGCATTTCATACATAATTTACTCAAGCGCTACCGACAGAGCGTCCAACGCGCAGACGGCGGTAATTTCGTCCTCGTTTACATACGATGTGTCCCGGCCGACCTCCACGATATATGTGCCCGCAAGCGGCGGCTATCTGAACGCCTTGCAGACCGCTATTTACGGCACAGCCACTGATTATCCGGGCGCCGGGATAAAAACGGTGGAGATAGCTCTTTCATCGTCATCAACCGGCGACGCGAATACCTGGTGGAAGAGCGGCAGCGGCTTTACCTGGGCCGGCGCTGATTACACCAGCACCGCCACCTATAACTCCGGAACTGCAATAAGTACCTGGACCTGGACGCGGCCCGCTTTGCAGAACGGTAATACGTACCTGATAAGGATAAGGACGGAGGACAAGGCGCTGCCCCCGAATGTAAGCACGCTCAGCTATACCTTCAGGTATGACGATGTGCCTCCCACCACTTACATAAGTTCGCCCGTGGCAAACGGGTTTTACACGGCGTTGCCCTCCTTGTACGGCGGCTCTTTTGATAGTTTAAGCGTAAGCACCATAGCGCTGAGTATACAGCAGGTGAGCAGCGGCTGCTATAACGGCAGCAGTTTCGCGGGCGCGTGCCCCGGCTGGTTCGCGGCCATGGGCTCCACCAGTATCTGGAACTACGGTTTTGCAGTAGCGCCCTGGGAGAGCGACGTGCAGTATGTGGCGTATTCCAGCGCCACGGACGGCGCCGGCAACGTACAGACCGTGGTAAGCTCGGCGGCCTTCGCGTTTGACCTGGTAGCCCCGACGGCCACCATAACGGTTCCCCTGGATTCCACGCGCGTAAAGGATGTTTCCTACATCCGCGGAACGGCTTCCGATAACGCTTCCGGCGGCATGAGCAGGGTGGAGATACGCGTAAAGAGAAACACCCCGCTTTCCCAGTATTGGGACGCCAATCAGACGGTAAGCGGCAACTTCGGGTTTGATCTGCCCCTGGCCAACGCCGAAAGCGCGTGGTTCGTGGTTTCCGCCACCGAGCCCGCCGGCGCTCCCGACTGGACCAAGTGGTACGTGGATTCGGCCACCCTGCGGACCGACATGGACGGGGACGGCAGCGAATACGAACTAAACGTCCGCGCGAAAGATAAGGCGGGGCAATACTCCACCGTTTACTCCACTGCTACGTTCAAATACGACACCACCGCCCCGCAGACCGTTTTGGTTGTTCCTTCATCTGGCTCCAACGTATTCGTAAGCACTTTAACGACGATCTCCGGAAGCATGGCGGATAATGTCGGCGGGGTGAACCCGGGGACCGTCAGCGACGTGTATGTACGGATCTACAGCTTCAGGGACGGCGGCTATTGGAACACCGCGAACTGGGTGGGCGCCTATACACTGCAGTCCAACCCCGGGCCGGTGAATGTTTATGTGGACTCGTGGACCATCACCTCCGCCAACCTGCCTTCCATAGCGAACGGTAAATTGACATCCGGCGCGTCCTATTACATCACGTCCTCCGGTATTGATAACGCGGACGGGGGGGGCAACGCGGAAGACTGGTTCAGCGTGAGGGGAACTACATTCACTTTTGACGATACCGGCCCCGAAACGGTGATAAGCACTCCCGCCGCCACGACAAAAATATACAACAGCTTCCTGACCATAAGCGGCACCGCCGTGGACGTGTCCACCGCGGTCAAATCCGTCTTCATGAAAGTGAAAAGGGCGCAGGACGGCCAGTATATGATAGATCCCGACGGAGACGGATCCGCCATTACCTGGGATTCCGCGGTAAGCACGATACCGGTTAACAACCTGGGCGGCCTGCCCGTATGGACATATACGCTGAACGACAACTCCCAATGGAGCGCGTTGAACAGTACCGGGACGTTTGAGGTGTACTCCTGGGCCTGGGACTCTCTTGGCAGCACGTCAACCGTTGTCACCGGCCCCCGGACTTTTATGTTTGACGTCAGCCTGCCGAGCGCCGCAGTGGGCAACCCCGTCAACAACACTATAGTGAACAATACCGCTCTTCAGACTATCTCCGGCACCGCCGACGATCTTGCCGTCAATCCGGAAACCGCTAATTCCAATATTATGCTGGTTGAAGTGGCTATCTCGTCCGCAAATCCGCCGCTTGTGGGTTCCTGGTGGAACGGTTCTTCTTTCACGGCCTTCGGCGAGGTGTATCTGTCAACCACTAATTATCTGCCGAATAATACGCCCGATACCTGGGAGTTTACGCGCCCGCCGATAGGGGCGGGACAGATGGAGAACGGCAAGAGCTATACCATCCGTTTAAGGGTCACTGATAAGGCGGGCAACTGGCGCGTGATGCCTGCCGACACAAAATTCACTTTTGACGTCAGCGAGCCGGAAATTTATATCACTACGCCCAAGGTGGATTACCTTAAAACGCTTGTTTCTCCGTTTATCTCAGGCACAGCCACCGATAATATGGGCGGCTTAAACATAAGCAAGGTGGAATTAGCCCTGTCCACCGCCACTGCCAATGATTTCACTGATTGCCCCGACGGATGTTCTTACTGGGGCTGGGGAATGGTAGCGGGTTCCAGCTGGACGGCGCTTAACACCGAGTACCGGAAAACAGCCGAGATGGACGGAGCCGACTGGTCTAAATGGAAGCAGAGCTCTAATTTCCCGACATGGAGCGCGTTAAACGATAAAAAAGTGCAGATCCAGTTCTGGGCCACGGATGATGCCGGCAACGTGACATCGGTTGTTTACAAAACCACTTTCACGGTTGATACCACCAATGTTGATTCAACCGTCACTTTCCCGGTCGGCGGGGCTATGTATTCAAATCTTACCCTGCTTTCAGGCACGGCTGTGGATCCGGGGAATGATCCTTCCGGAGTAAATCCGCAGAAAGTGGAAATAGCCATTGAAAGAGAGCAGGACAGTTCTTACTGGGATCCGGCCTATCCGGGCGGCGGGGCTTTTGTAAATCCCGGCGGTGCTACGGTGGTGTGGAGCACGGCGGCGTATTATGATACCGTAGTTTCCTCATGGGCTTATACGCAGTTTAACACCGACAGCTTCACCAAGGATAAGTGGTACCGGGTAAAACAGAGAGTAACCGATAATGTGGACAATGTGGCAACTATTATTGATGCCGATGTAGACGCCACCGGCGTCAGAATACTGATAGACAGGGACGCGCCCGTATCGGTTTCCACATCTCCCATACTCTCCGGCGCCACGGCGTATCTGAATTACAGCCCCGAATATATTTTCGGCACCGCCTCCGATCCCGGGGTCAATCCCTCCCTGGTTAAAGAAGTGAACATGCGGATAAGCAGGGTGGATTCGTCGGGGACAAGGGGCTGGTATGACTGGATAGGCGGCTGGGCCAGCATCACTAACGCCTTTGTTCAGCCTGTTACCGCGCCGCTCGCGCAATGGAGCAAGCAGCTGACGCCCGCCGATTTTCTTGAAGGCTACAGGTATGAAGTTCAGACCCAGGCTTTGGATTACGCGCAAAATACCGCGGGTGTTTCCACTAATTATGAAACCGCCTATACTACCGCGGCTTTTGTGGTGGACTTGACCACTCCCGCCGTAGAGATGTTGACATTCTCTACTTCCGCGCTCAATTATGTGTACACCACCGCCATAGCGTCCGGTAATTTCAGCGATCCGTCCTCAGCTGGGGGGCAAGTCAACTCGGGGGTGGAGAAAGTGTACCTGGAACTGGAAGACGTCACGCTGGGGCACACTCCGCCGGGCGGGTATTTCTGGGATGGAAGCACCTGGACGGCTGCGGCGCCCGATCCTTCACTTGAAGCGAATGTTTACGCAAGTTCCTGGACCTATGAGGTGATGCCGTCCACGTCTTACTGGGCGCGCTGGGACTCAAGCCCCGACGGCAGAAAATACAAGTTAAAGGTCAGGGTAAAAGACCGCGCCGGCAACATTTCCGTTTTCACGGATAAATACGCTTATCTGATATTTGACAGCAGCGCTCCAAGTTCCACTATCGGTCAGCCGCCGGGGCCCGATGGGCAGATAGTAACCTCCCTAATGGTTACAACGGGAACCGCCGTAGACTATTCAACTTCGGCCATAAGGCAGGTTTACATAACCATACGCAATCAGCCCGGCAATAACCAGGGATACTGCACGGTAGACGCGCCCGGGTACCTGGGCACGGAAATAGGCAACTACTGGAACGGGAGCATCTGGGCCGATGAGGCTGAAAGATGGGTGCCGGCTTCTTCCTACAGCGACGTAACCAAGATCTGGTCGTACAGCGCGCCGGTCACCTGGAAGAATGACTGCTATTACGTGGTTAAATCCTCGGCCGTGGATATGGCCGGTAATTACCAGGTCAGCGTTTCAACCAGGCAGTTTAAATTCCAGGCGCCGCCCGCCGAAACAAAAATAACCCTGCCGCAGGGTATGCCCGAGATAGGCGTACAGTATTACAAGCTGCTAAGCCATATAGCCGGAACAGCCGACGCGGATACTGCGCAGGTAAGGCTTGAGCTGGTAAGGAAATCCGACGGCTACTACTGGTCCGATCCGCCGGGTCTGGAGGACGGCGATTGGGTTCCCGCAGTCAGTTCCATCACGGCTTTATTGACAGGCTCAGACTGGTCATATGCAGCCGGTTCCGGCCGGGACATTCCGGTTTGGGTGGACGGCTCGTCCTATACCGTAAAAGCGATAGGCAAAAACGCGGCTCAGCTGGACGAGCTTTCTCCTCAGATGCGCGAATTTAGAATAGATACGACCAAACCCGACACTTTCCTGGTTTATCCCGGCGCGGCCGATTATTATTCCAGCCTCGGAGATATTAATGGAACCGCCGCGGATTTGGGCGTCGACCCCAGCGGCATAAAGAAAGTCCAGATACTTCTGCAGAGGCAGGACGGTAAATACTATGAGGATCTGACCTCCACCTGGACGACCAATTCGGATTCCTGGAGTAAAAATGAGAGGCCATGGGATGGCTCATCCTGGACCTACAGGGTGGATAAGCCCACGGTCGCGTGGATAAGCGGAATGCAATACACATTGCAGGTGAGAGCCGTGGATAACGCCGTGAATTCCGACGACCCTCAGCACCATGAGAATATAGATGACGCCTCCCCCGCGCAGAAAACCTTTTTCTATGATACCGCGCTGCCCACGGCCACCATCACCTCTGCCTCGGATGGGGGGAAATATTCGTTAATGTCCATCGCGTCGGGTACGGTGGACGACAATTATAAACCTGTGGCAAAGGTAAGGCTTTATATCCATAGCCCCACGAATAAATACTGGAATGGAAGCTCGTGGGGAGGCACCGGCGTGGTTGTGTCAACTGAAACGACGGTTTACGATTCTTCCTGGACCTTCATCAACTCCCTGCCCGTGGAATTCAACAACTCCGATTCCGACGCCAAACAATACGCTTTCTGGGTGGAAGCGGTTGACAGGGCCGGCAATGTGCAGCAGAATATCTCCACCACAAATATTTCGTCCATGACCGTTACTTTTGACCATACGGGCCCGGTGATAACCGACCTGAACTTTTACGACGGGCAGAAAACCAATGCTTTATCTTCCATTACCGGCAGGATAACGGACCCGAACCACCCGTATAACGCGAAAATTTCCACGGATGCCAATATATTCATTCAGATTTCTTACGTTGATAGCGCGGATGGGAATACCTATTATTATGACAACGGGGCCCGGTTCAGTTCTTACACGGTTACGGGCAACGACTGGTTCCATCCCATCTTTACGGCGGAAGGCGTTTCTTCCGGGACCTGGATATACGACGAGGGCCCCCTTGCGGACAGTTGGGAGAAGGTATCGGACAAGAGTCTGACGATCAAAGTGAAAGGCAGGGATAACGCCCTGCCCGACCCGAATTACGGCGGCATTACCTCGGTTACCGGCGTAATAATAGACACCACCCCGCCTGTCTGCTTTATAAGCACCCCAGGTGCCGCGCTGACAAGAGACATGGTTTCCGTTGCCGGCACGGCTTCCGGGGACGCGTCAGGGCTTGAAAAGGTTGAGTTGGCGATAAAACAAGCCATGACTCCGCCGGATACGAATTATTTCAACGGAACTGACTTTGCGGCTTCGGCCACGCAATACTTCCTTGTAAGCGGAGGCCAGGGGCCCGGCGTCTCCGTGGCCTGGTCAAGCGCGGCCTCGGCCGGCCTGCTCTCCAAACTGATGGACGGTTCCACCTATACTATCTACGCGTATGCCACGGATTACGCAGGCAACAGCCAGAAAACTTCGGGCCAATATCCATCCCGTACTTTCCGCTGGTATACCGATACAGCGGCTCCTACGGCGGCTGTGCTGGACCCCGATAAGATCCGCGAATCTTCTCTGAGCTCCATACACGGAACGGCCGCCGATACCACCGGAAGCCTCACGAACGCCCCCGGTACTTTGGCCGGCCTGTGGATGCGCATAAGGCTTAATGATCCGGCGGTCGGCTGGTGGGACAAAGCGGGACAGGAATTTAAGGCGGAAGCCCAGTTGCCCGCCGAGCAGGCCTGGTTTGAGCCCGATACACAGTCCGGCTATACTGTCTGGTCAACCACGCAATCCACGCTCAGCTTTATTGACGGGCAGTCATACAGCGTTCAAGTCAAATCATCGGATACGGCCGGCAATTTTCACATAGTTTATTCCACGTTTGTCTGGGATTCGGTAAGGCCTGTGTCGGTGACCACGGTTCCGGCCAACATATCTTATATTAACGCTTCGGCGATGGACACGAACGGCATATCGGGAACCGCCATGGACCCCGCTTACGCGGATTTTGCCCAGCACGGGGTGACTTCCTGCGTGGACAGGGTACAACTGGCCGTAAGGCGTCTTTCGGATAACAAATGGTGGGACGAGTTTGACAATGGTTTCACCGTTTCGCAGGCTGATCCCTATTACGACCCGGATATAAGCGCCGTGGTGACCGGCAGTTGCACGGCCTCCGCGGCGTGGGGTTATTCCGGACATATTGTTTCCGGAAGGCTTACGCAGGGAACTTCTTACTATATAGTCTCAAAAGCTTCCGACGCTTCGGGGCTGGTTGAAAGCGATTTCACGACCGGAACTTCCACGTTTACCTACGACAACTGGAAGGGAACCGCGTCTATCTCGGCGCCGGCCCAGGCGTTCTATAATATGCTGCCCGCCGTAAGCGGAACGTCGCAGGATGATGTCGCCATGGACAGGGTAGAAATACAGATACAGGACCTCTCTTATCCAGCCACCTACTGGAGTTTCGCGGCCCAGTCATTCTCTCTGGCCGCTTCAAGTTTCGGCGTGGTAAGCGGCACCGCGCCGTGGACTTATAACGCTACAAACATGGACGCCAAATGGCAAAGCGGCCACAAATACCTTGTGGTTTCAAGAGCGGTGGACAAAGCGCAGAATGTCCAGAACAGCTTTACGGCGGACAGTTCGTCAAACAGCTTTATCTACGACACTAAACCTCCCGCCACTGCGATTCACGCCCCTGTGGACGGCAAGATATATTCGGTTCTGAATATAAGTTCCGGCACGGCGAATGACGCGCCTGACGCGGGCGCTTTATACGCGAGCGGCGAAGCGGCCGTGTATGTCCGCATAAGGGACCTTACCCTTGGTGGAAAATACTGGGATTGGTACGCGGGGCCTTCAACCTGGACCGTGTCTGTATCAAGCATGGAAACGCTTGTTTCAGACCAGTCCCCGGCGCAGTGGACAATGTCGGGCTCAAGCCTTCCAAGCTACGGCAATTACTGGGAGACGGGCCACCAGTACCAGATAATCGCTTACGCCAAAGACGCGGCCCAGGTTCAGGATGTGGCGTTTACCACAAAAACCTTCACTTTTGACAATACCGCGCCCGTGACCGCGATAACTCACCCGCTAAACGACGGGGACGGGTTCAACGCCGAGACAAATCCGCTCACCACTCTTACAGGCACGGCTTTTGACGCCACCGCGGGCGTGTCCTTCATGCAGGTTTCGGTGTTCAAAGACGAGGATAAAGACGGCAATTTTGATTACAGCGACGGGGACAGATATTACGACTGGTCACTTAAGGCTTTCGGCGACGATGCCGGTTCTTCCACTATCACACCCCATTTCTCAGTTTCAACACCTGCCGTGAATGTGGCCTGGGACGTGTCCTTTGATTCATCCACATGGGTATCGGGAAAGGGATACACTTTAAAGGCATATGCCGCCGACGACGTAAAACCGGAGTACGGCGGGGCAAATACGGAATCGTCTGTGAAAACGAGAAGATTCACTATTGACCTTGAAGCGCCTATTTCAACCGTTACCCATCCGGCAAACGGGGATTCCTACTCGTCCGTCAATCCGCTGTCGGTAATTAACGGAACTGTTTCCGACAAGGATATGGTTTCTCCGATCACCAAAGTTGAGATAGAACTTGTAAATTACGGTGCGGATTTCCTTTCCGGAGGAGCGGGCGCCAACGCCGATACCTGGTGGGACGGGAACGGCTTTGATATGACGAGTTCCACTTGGGTCCCGGTCAGTTTTGTGGGTGTCTCTTCCGGTATCTGGAGTTATTCAGGGGTCACTTCCTGGATATCACCCAGGAAATACTCTGTAAGGGTAAGGGCCAAGGATTCCGCCGGCAACCAGGAAACGGGAGTCGCGGGTCCGTTCTTTACGGTGGACAATCTGCCTCCTTCAACTTATATAACCCAGCCTTCCAGCGGTTCCATGTTTAATGTGTTTCCGCAAATACAGGGAACCGCGATAGACGGCATGACGCAGGCCGACGCCGGAATAGATTCCAACGGCATAAGCGTTTCAGTAAGAAGGCAGGACACGGGCGAATACTGGAAACAGACGGGAGCGGTGTGGATATCATCCGAGACGCCGTTTGCCAATACTTTTCAGACCACGGCGGTATTCGTGGGGATGTCTTCCGGTACATGGTCGGTCACGCTTTCAACCGGCGGTCAGAGCGGGGTAAGTTACTGGGTTGTTTCAAAAGGAGTAGACAAGGCGTTAAACGCGCAGGAGATCTTCACGGTCGGTCAGTCCTCAAATATATTCACCTTTGACGACACTCCTCCCGCCGCCGCCATAAGCGCGCCTTTGACCGGGAGATATTATAGTTCACTGACAGGTTTAAGCGGCGGTTCAAGCGACAATATTGACGTGAGCACCATCGCGCTTTGCGTGCAGCAGGCTGTGGGCGGCTTATACTACAGCACTACTACCAACACCTTCATTGAATTCAGCCCGCACTGGTTCGCCGCAGGCGGCTCAACTACAAGCTGGAATTATAATTTCGGCGTGCAGCCGTGGGCGCCCGGAACGGCGTATATAGTTTATTCAAGCGCAACCGACAGAGCGGGCAATGTGCAGAACGCCGGAGTTTCAGCCGCGTTTACGTATGATGTGGCAAAACCGACGTCCACGCTGGTGACGCCGGCAAATAACGGCTATTTAAGCAACCAGTTGGTTATAACCGGTACAGCGGCGGATACCGGGGCCGGCATAGGCTCCGTAGAGATAGCCTTGTCCTCCTCTTCAACCGGCGCGGATAATACATGGTGGAAGATTGACCCGTCGTCAGGGTTTGTTTCGGCCAGCGCGGTATATTTCAGCACCGACAGCTGGAACGGCACGACATGGGAATGGGGCCGGCCGGTAAACGCCTATATGGCCACCGGCAAGAAGTATACGCTGAGGATAAAAACGCGCGATCTGGCTTTGCCGCAAAGCGTGAACGAGGATATACGCAATTTCACTTTCACGTTTGACACAGCGGCGCCGGTGGCCGTTACCACCTCGCCGGTGGATGGCGGCTACTACCGGTCGCTTAATTCCATAGCAGGCACGGCGTTTGACAGCGTGGTGGTAAGCACCATAGCGCTCAGCGTGCAGAAAGACGGGGATAAGTGTTACGCGCCCGGCGGGGGTTTCACGGCCGACTGTCCCGGCTGGTTTGCCGCGAAAGGTTCTACAAGCAGCTGGACTTACGATTTCGGGGGTACGCCTCCGTGGCAGAGCGACACGAAGTATATTATAACCTCAAGCGCCACCGACGCGGCTTTGAACGCGCAGACTGTAGTAAGCTCCGTTGCTTTTACCTTTGACCTGTCGGCGCCTACCGCCACCATAACCTTCCCCGCTGTAGCCAGGTCCACAAGTCTGGCTGAGCTCAGGGGCACGGCCGCCGATTACGCGGCGGCACAGCTTGATCGCGTGGAATTAAGGGCGAAAAGGCTTACCGCTGGGGGAATAGCCTACTGGGACCCCAGAGTGCCGGGCTCGGAGGGCTTTACCCTGACCGACACTCCCGCTAACGCCGAGCTGGCCTGGTTCGTTGCGGTGTCCACCGAGGCGCCCGCCTGGAGCAGATGGTATGTTTCTTCCCCCGCGCTGACCACGGATATAGAGGAAGGCAAGCAGTATGAATTCCACGCGCGTGCCAAAGACAGGGCTGGCAACTACTCGGTAATTTACTCCACCAGCCTGGCGGTGGTATATGACAAGACGCCTCCGCAAACAGGCGTGACATTGCCCGGTAATCTGACGTATGTCGGCTCGCTCGCCGAAATTTCTGGAACGCTGGCCGATTTCCCGGCCGGGCCGCTCAGTTCCGGAACGGTACAGGGTGTGCGGGTGAAAGTGAGGAATAACGCTACCGGGGAATTCTGGGAGCCCTTGATCTACTGGACCGATGACGGCCCCAATATCGGTTTTGAGACGGATGAGGTAAATGTGTATCCCTCGTCCTGGTCCGTAAAGACCGCGAATCTGCCGCAGGATTCGGACATGGTGTCCGGCACCTCGTATTACATAACCGCGTCCGGCACTGACGACGCCAGCCCCGGCGGGAATACTGAGTCTTTCTTCAGCGCCCGAGGCTCCACTTTCACTTACGACAATATCAGGCCTACCGCGACCATAAGCGCTCCGTCGGTGGCCTGGTACAGCTCTCTGGCTTCCATAACCGGGACTTCTTTTGATAATGTCGGAGTGGGAAGGGTGGAGATACAGATACAGGACCTCACTTACCCGGCCACTTACTGGAGTTTCTCGGCGCAGAATTTCTCGCTTACTTCGTCAAGTTTCGGCGTGGTGTCTAATACCGCGCCGTGGAGCTACGGGGTGGATATGTCCGCCAAATGGGCCAGCGGGCATAAATACCTGATCGTTTCAAAAGCGGTGGACCTTGCGGGCGGCCAGCAAAATGTCTTTACGGTGGATTCCTCGTCCAGAAACTTTATCTTTGACACAAATCCGCCTGTAAGCGCGGTAACCCTGCCCTACGACACCTATTATTCCTCGCTTACGTCCATAACCGGCACCGCCGACGATCTTGCCGACGCGGGAACCGCGTTCGCGAGCGGGGAAAACGCGGTATATGTCCGCATCAGGGACCTTACCCTTGGCGGAAAATACTGGGATTGGTATGCCGGGCCTTCAACCTGGACCGTGTCCGTTTCAAGTATGCAAACGTTTGTTTCCGACCTTTCACCGGCGCAGTGGACAATGTCGGGCTCAAGCCTTCCCAGTTACGCCAATTACTGGGAGACAGACCACCAGTATCAGATAATCGCTTACGCCAAAGATAATGCGGGCGCGCAGGACGTGGTATTCACGACAAAAACATTCACCTTTGACAGGACCGCGCCGAATATCTATATAAGCACGCCCGCCTATGACGGCGAAAGTTTCAACAGCACGACCAAGCAGCTGGCTGTGTTGTCTGGCACCGCCTGGGACGCGTCCTCAAAAGTGAAAGAAATCCGGATGAGCCTGTTGTGGGATAAGGACGGAACCGGTGATTGCGGCGGCACTGATCAATACTGGGATTGGAACGCCGTTCCCAGCACCTGGGCGGCGGCGGGCTGCGCTGAAATTTCCACGACTACGGTAAGTTTGAGCCCCGCGCCTCCGCAAACCAGTATCGCCTGGTCAACGGGCGCGCCGGTATGGGCTTCAGGCTCGTATTACGTGCTTAAGGCCACCGCGACGGATAATATTGCGGCGGGTAACGGACCGGCCAATACCGGCTATGCCATACGGACTTTCAAAGTTGACACTGCTCCGCCCGGATCCTACATTGCTTCAATTTCCAGCGGGGCTTTTTACAGGAATATCGGTTCCATATCCGGCACGGCGGCCGATGCCGGATCGGGGGCGGGTTTCAGCGGTATCACCGGGGTGGAACTGCAGATAAGGAATTTCGGGAGCAATCTTTTGGAAGACAGCGGCGACACTTACTGGGACGGCTCGGCCTTTATAGCCACCGATACCGTGGGAGGTATTTACGTCCCGGCCGTGTTTACCGGCAGTTCTTCCGGCACCTGGTCCTATTCCACGGCCTCTATCGCGTGGCCGGCGGCGCGGAAATACAGAGTGAGTGTGCGCGCCGTAGACGCGGGGGATAACCATGAGGCCGACGAGCCGGGGCCGATATTTACCATAGACAGGTCTTCTCCCACCGCGTATCTAACGCAGCCGGCGAATCTGTCGGGCTTCCAGGCTTTCCCGGTTATCAGCGGCACCGCCAGCGACCCGGCCGCCACGGACGCGGGCATAGTCCGTTCCACCTACGTGCAGGTGGCCATACAGAGGCTTGATGACCTGACATGCTGGGGCGGCTCCGACTGGGAATCTGCTCCGTGCGATTGGCTGACGGCCGCGTTCACCGGATACTCTTCCGGAACCTGGAATTACACTTCCGTCCCGGATGAACCCGGAGTGGATTATGACAGCGGCGTGAATTACCTGGTGGTTTCAAGGGCTATAGACAATACTCTGCCGTATCCGGGAAATACGCAGACGGTGTTTAACGTAGGCCAGTCTTCCAGCGTGTTCTTTATAGATAACACCTCAGCCGCCGCCACTATCGCGTTCCCTGTAAACGGCGCGCAAAGAAGCGCTTTGGCTCTTACTTCCGGAACGATCAGCGACGAGTTTTCAGGTGTTCAGGAAGCGGTGCTCACTCTTAGTTATCTGTCCGTCAACGACACCTGGTATTGGAATGGGAGCTGGTCCAGCAGTTCCGTAGCCGGCTATACCAGCACTGTATCCGCGCCCGCGGGGATGATAGGGGCTCTTAATTCAACATGGAGTTATTCGGGCCTGCCGGCCTCCTGGGCCACCGGGACCGTTTATAAGATAGAAGCGAAAGGGCGCGACGTGACCGGCAACACGCAGGACGCGGGGTACCCTTCGGTAAGCTGGCTTTATGACATAAGCGCGCCTACAGCCGCGGTGACCGCGCCCGCGGCGGACGGGGTTTTCTTCTCTCCCGCCAGTCCCCTTAATTCTATAACCGGCACCGCTGCCGACGGGCCCGCCCACCAGTTCGCAAACATGGATGAGGTTCAGGTCAGGATAGAGAACAAAAACGATACCCAGTACTGGAACGGTTCCAACTGGGTCGGCAGCGAGAACACCTGGATCTCCACTTCAGGGTGGAACGCAAATTCTATAAGCTGGTCCATACCAAAGGCAACCTGCCCGGCTGAGGGGACGAATGACTGGTGCAATTACAAGCGCTATGACATTAACGTAAGGGCTTACGATAATTCCGCGCCGGACCGCAATCTGTCCGCCTATACCACCCGATATTTTTACTATGACTCGGTGGCGCCCACGGTGGAGAATATGTACGCGCCCATTAACGCTTATGAGGATTATGCCTCCTTCGGCAACTCGGGCAATATATACGGGGACGCGAAAGACAGTGACGATGGCAACAGGTCCAAAGTTAAAACGGTGGAAGTCGCTATACGCAATCCCCAAGAGGGCGATCCGGGCTACTGGTGGAACGGAACATCAGGCTTTGATATTACGGATTGCGCGAACGATGCCGCCGGCGGCTGCTGGATTTCCGCGTCAACCGAAACCGAAAATATAATGACCCACAAAGTGAACTGGAACTTTACTTCCACCCCCACCTGGACAAGCGGCTTAAATTATCGGGTGAAGGTCAGGGTAAAAGACAATGCCGGCAATTCTACGGTTTTCACCCGCGATTTTATTTATGATGATTCCGGCGTTCCGGGAATAGCTCTTATTTCGCCTAAGAGCAACAACTATTATAATGACTCTAATAACGCCCTGGCCTCCATTTCCGGCACGGCTTCCAACATATTCCAGATAGTTTCGGCCTCGGTTGCCGTGCGCGAGTCCGTTTCCAAAATGTGCTGGAGCGTGGCGGGAGCCACCTTCAGCATACCGAGCGTGGGTGATGAATGCCCGGCGAACGCCTGGTATACTTCGGAAACGCTCATCGGAGGGCCGCCGACATATAACTGGACCTGGTTTGACGGCATCGCTTTCCAGGACCATTACGCGTACCAGGTAAAGGCAAGGGCCCGCGCTCAGTCGGGCAAGGAGAATTCCACCAGTTTCAGAACCTTCTATTATGATGTCACTGCCCCGACTTCATCGGTGACCTCTCCGGCCAATGGTTCCTTTATGGGCACGCTTGCCGGGCTGACCGGGACCGCCATGGATTATCCTTCAAATGAATCCGGCGTTAACGGGGTCCAGGTAGCGATGCGCCGCTCGGATAATAAATGGTGGGACGGTTCCGACTGGACGGCGCTGCACGCGGCGCCGCCCGAAGAGACCGACTGGCTTGCCACTAACTGCGTTCCCGGCGTCTGCGCTCTGCCATGGACCAAAACCACGGGGCTGCCCGACCCTGCCACTCAGATGAGCGCGGGCCTCTACACCCTTTATTCAAGGGCCTATGACGTGGCCGTGAACACGCAGACCTCGCTTGCCGACGCGGCTGTGTTTACCTTTGATAAAACAGGTCCCGTGATAGCCGTTTCCTCGCCTGCAACCGGCCAGGTTTACGGCGCCCTTTCCCAGCTTATCGGAACGGCGCAGGACTCTTATAATATAGACCATATTGAATACCGCATAAAGAAGCCCCTTGCCGGCCGCTGGATTTCCGGCGACAATTTCAGCGGCGGGCCGGAAACCTGGCAGATAGCCGGCTCATCCATTGGCACCGGCGGCATCCTTTCCTGGACCACCGGATATCTGCCGGTATGGACGGAAGAGAGCAACGGAATCTGGGAAATAAACGCCCGCGCGGCCGACAAGGCGGGCAATTATTCGGCGGTGTACGCCACCAGCACTTTCTATTTTGATATTACCGCTCCCGTTTCCATAACCACGAACGTGGTGGAGGGTTCAACTGTCGCTTCTTACGCCGTTATCGCCGGAACCGGGGCGGAGATCAACGGCCTGGCTGTGAGTGATCTGGATGTTATGGTGGTAAGGATACGGGACGCTTCAAACAATTCCTGTTATAACGGAGCCGCAGGCTGGACGGCCGGCTGCGCCGGAGGCGGATTTTTGTACGTGCCGGCTGAAAATATCAGCGTTTACTCTTCCAGTTATACCTGGTACTATACCAGCGCGCAGATGCAGGCCAATTCCATCTGGACAAGTTCGCACGTTTACCAGGTGAATGTTATCGCCAAGGACGCGGCTGTTCCCCCCAACTACGAGGTGAACTTCGCCACCAGGACTTTCACCTTTGATAATCAGCCGCCGGCCACCGTTCCCACTACGCCCGAAAATAACAGGGCCTACAAGCCGCTGGATATTTCGCCGCTGAAAGGCGATATGAGCGACGACAAATCGGGGGTGAGCGAAGTTAAAGTGTCCGTCAGATACGTGGAAGGCGGGACTTGTTTTGACGGCAATTCTTTCTCCGGAACATGTCCCTCCTGGCGCACGGCCGCCGTTTATCAGACTACCTGGAGTTATAACAGCGTCAACCTGGTATTTGTCAGCAGCCAGCATTACGTGGTTACTTCCTCCGGCACGGACGCGGCCGGAAACCCCCAGGTTTCGGCTGTGTCCAACACTTTCCTGTATGATTCCAGCGCCCCGGTAGCGGCGATCGGAAGTCTTGTAAACGGCCTGACCTATCTTCCGGATATGTCGTTTACGGGAAGTGATTCCGACCCCGGTTTCACCACCGGTATTGAAGGCGGAGGCTCCGGAGTTAAAGATATGGGCGTGTCCTGGCATCAGGGCCGTGTTGAGACCTGGATCTTAAGAGACGAAAATAATAATTCCGGCGCGGGGCCGGTGACTCCGGTGGGGGCCGGATGCGACAATAATATAGATTACCAATGGGATGGTTCAACCTGGACTCTGGTCACGGATTGCGCGAGCAACAGGCAGTGGGTGCCGGTCACCGAACAGGAAAGCGAAACCGTGTGGCAGCAGATGTCGGTGGCGAATTCTACCGTTAAATGGGTTAAGGGCAGGGGCCCGTACATCATCTGGGCCCGCGCCGTGGATAATGCCGGAAACGTCCAGACTGACGCGACTATAGCGGCGGGCATTAAGATACAGATCGCTGAGAACGCCTCCAAATTCGGCGTGAAAATTTATAACAATGACGACGGAACCAATTGCAGCGGCAGCGTGGTGACAACTTTAACCGCCGGCGTTGATTACTGCGTTGAGGTTGAAGCCCAGGACAGCGGGGGAGCCAGGGCTACGGCGTATACCGGCACGGTAAATTTCTCAATGGTTAACCTTGAGACCCCGATGGCCGGCCCCGAAACCATGGATGATAACTTCGCGGCGGACGATGACCACGGCCTGCCCAAAGCCGTCGCCTTTACGGCCGACAATACCGGTATCAGGGGATATCCCAAACAACTCAGGCTGCGGCGTGCCGTCCAGGGCGGGAATATACGGAAACTTAAGGTCAAAGACGACGCGATTTTAGGTTCCGACAGTTATCTTGAACTTACCGTAAATCCCGCCGCGGCAGAGCAGATAATGATGATGGCGCAGGGGGAGGTTTATGAGCCCGGAAAGAGGACCTCTCCTCCCGGCCGTTCGGGTACTCCGGACGAACGCGACGCCGGCCAGAACACGGCCATAACTTTAAGGGTCGCGGATAAATACTGGAACCAGGTCTCGGTTTCAACCCAGGCGCTTGTTGAAACCTCCGATTCTTACGACACGAACCCCGGACTTGCCACATTTACGGGTTCCACTACCGTTAATGTTTCCATGGCTTCCGCGGGCCAGCGCACGGTACAGGCTACGGGCGGTTCATGGATCTGGCCGAATTCCGCCAACCCGTCTGCCGCGATTACCGTGAATCCCCTTGATGCCGACAGGCTGCTTGTGCTGCTGCCGGGCGAGGCGCGCAGGGAAGGCAAGAGCGATACTAATCCGCCGGCGGGTAAAGAAGGCGCGCGCGATCCGTGGCTAGCGGGCAGGACGTCCACGGTTGCCGTGTTCGCGGTGGACAGATACTATAACACCAACCCTAACGCTGTGTTTGACGTGTACCTGAGAACGCCGGACGACAGTTTTGACGTGCCGCCTTCTTCGCAACCGCTGATCTCCGGCGCCACCGTTTTCTCCGTTACCCTGTTAACTGCGAGAAGCCAGAATTTACAGGCTGACAGTTCAAGCCTGACGCCGCCTAACTCATATTACATAACTCCCGACCCCTTTACGGTTTATCCCAGCACCGCGGACAGGCTGCAGCTTATCGCGGAGGGGCAGCAGGCCCAGCCGGGCAATGTGGCTACGGGCGGCCGGAACCCGGCATTCCCGAAGGCCGCTTTAACCGCCGGCGTTACTTCATGGGTCACTATAAATCTTACGGACCGTTACTATAACGTGGTGGCAGGCGCCAGCCCGCTGATAAGCGCTCCTGTCATGCCCGAAACAAGGATCTGCACTAATGACCCCTATGACGGCAACACTGCCGGCTGCGCCGCGGATTTGACTCCCAACTGGGATTTCGGGCCGGCGCCCCTGGTGCTTGGCGGCGGAACAACTTCTTTCGCGATGAGAATGGTAACCCGCGCTCCTGCCGGCTGGACGGTGGCCGCGTGGGACACCGGTGGACAGGGCGGCACCAGCTATTCCTCGGATACCGTGACGGGAGTAACGGTGCAGTCAACGAACACGGTGACGCTGCAGCTGGTAATGCCCGGAGAAACCGCCGTTGAAGGAATAAACAACGCGACCGGAAAAACCGGCACCCCCGCGTCTCCCGTCACCGCCGGTTCCGTTTTCGCGGATGCCATAACAGTGCGGGCGGTGGACCGGTTCTGGAACCTGGACACTTCGGCGGTAAGGTCGGTTAATATAGGCAGCAGCGATCCCCATGCCACCGTGTACTCCGATAAGAATCTTTCCGTGGGAAGCGCCGGTTTCACTTCGTTTACTCCGAAACGCAGGGCTCCCTACACCGCCAAGCACACACAGGACGTGAATGTGCCCGCGCTTCAGATCTATAGCCGCGATCAGAGCGCCCCCCCTAAACTTTCAACCCAGAGCGCCTCCGTAAATTCCGTAGTAGCCGCGACGCCCCAGAAACTGCAGATAATTCTGCCGGGCGAACAGCGCGACCCCGGTTCAACTTTCGGCATAAATCTAAGTTCCCAGGCTTCCGCCCAGAGCGCCGGCTCTCCGATAGGCGTGAAGGTGCATCTGGTAGATACGCTCTGGAACACGGTTGATGATTCAACCCCCATTGTGCGCGTTGAATCCAACGATTCGCTGGATTATACGGTGCTGGGCGCCACAAAAACACTGAACCTTGGCTGGGAACAGTGGGCAGGCGGGGACAGGGTAAGGCTATATAATTCAAGGCCTCAGGCGGTACTCAGGGCTAAAAACATGGACGCCCCGGGTTCAACATATACGGACGGCGTCTCGTCCACATTTACCGTAAATGCCGGCCTTCCCGACCGGCTTATAGTGCTGCTTCCCGACCAGGTGTCCGCCGGAGGCCGCTGGCACAGCCCGGGAGGGACAAGCCGGCCCGTGGCGCCTAACGGAACATCTCTTACGTTTGACGGAGTGGAAGGCGGAAAAACCGGCACGGCATTTACCACCGACGGCAGCCCTAAGGCGGGCAATCCTTTCGCCGTAACGGTAGTGGCCGTGGATTCGTACTGGAACCCAGTTTCTTCCAATACTACGGTAACACTTTCGCCTGTAAAACCCGCGGGCGCCGCGGGCGACATAACCCAGCCCCAGACCCAGACGCTTACACCGGGTACCACGGAGTTCTCGTATTCGCTCAGGGCTGCGGTGTCCGGCTGGAAACTACAGGCCGCCGGAGGAGCGCTTACCGCCAATGATTCCGATGCGTTCGCCGTGGACCCGAACAGCGCCGCCAGGCTGCATCTGCTGCTTAAAGGCCAGAGCGCCAGCCCCGGCTCAGTGACGGGAAGGGTCAACGACCCCGTGGATTTTGACGCCGACACCTTGTACGCGGATTTTGCCGAGCTCCGGCTGGTTGACAATTATTTCAACGTGGCTTCAGTTGGCGGTTCCACGAACTTTAAAATAGAAACCGGCGACCCGCATGACGTGGATGAAACGGGCACGATAGGCGGCGGAACTTATGAGCTCACAAAAGCCCATACATTTTATACCGCGGACACCGTGACCGGATACACGGTCACCGTGTCCACCACGGGCGGGGCCAGTTACACGCCCGATACGGTGTCCGGCGTGAAAGTAAAGCCGCAGATACTGGCTGGGAACTACGGCAAGGTCCAGGTGCTTTTGCCCGGAGAAGTGGAGGACCCAGGAAGCGTGACCGGAAAAACCGCCGCCGCGCCGACCGATAAAAAGGCCGGGGATGACATTACCGTCCGCGTGCGCCTTACGGACAACCGCTGGAATCCCATAACCGACGGCGGAGGGGGCAGCAATGTCAGGGTGGACCTGTCGGTTCCGCTGGACGCGTATGCCTCGTATCCGGACGGTAATATCTGCATGTTCGCGGGAGCAAGCGAGTGCACTAGGAGGGTAGTATTTAAAAAGGAGCAGAACAATGTGGTGGTGAGGGCGGATTACATGGGAGGGGGAGATTACGGCATAAATTACGCCTCCGCCACCGCGGCGCCGGCCACAAGCGGTATAAAAATTCTGGAAAACTCTCCCACCAGGCTGCAGGTCCTTGTTCAGGGCCAGGCGGCGGCTCCGGGAACCCCTACAGGAAGAACTGCTGATCCGATAGACCCCGCGCTCATGGCCGGAGTTCCGTTTATTGTTACAGTGCGCGCCACGGACGACAATTACAATCTTGTTGAATCCACCGCCGCTACCGTAGCGCTTTCAAGCGCCACGGGAGACCCGTACGTTAATTTTGGGGCGCCGCAGCCTCTTTTCAACGGAAGCACGCAATTTTCGGTGATCATGTACACCAAGGCGAATAATCATGTGATATACGCCTCGGCGCCTTATAACGCGCTTTCCTCCACCAACACCATCGCGTTCAATGTTTCGGCTAACACGTTCAAGAAGCTGATGGCGCTCTTCCCCGGCGAAGCGGCCGACCCCGGCAAGCCGCCTTACGACACTGGAAACACCGGGGGAAAGAGCGATCCTGTTCCCGATTCAATACAGGCGGGCTCGCTTGTCAGCCCGATACAGGCGCGCTCTGTGGACGATTACTGGAACCTGGTCGCCGTTTCAACCGATGTTACCATAAATTCTCCTACAGACCAGTACGGAGTCGCGCTTACGCCGGTAACAAGGCCGCTGCAGAATGGTACGACTAATTTTGAGTTTACCTTCTATGCAAGCGGGAACCAGAAGGTCGCGCTGAGTCCGCCTTCAGGCTCATCCATATTATCAAGCACCTCTTCCCCTGTCCAGGTTACGGCCGGCGCCGCGAACAGGCTTGTGGTAATTCTGCCGGGAGAAAATCTTTTGCCTGGAAAGCCCGGAGCCCCCTCGTATGGAGCTGGAGGAGCTTTAACGGGCAATCTGTGGGGCGGAAAAACCTCCACCGCAACTTCCAACCTGGATGGTTACTGGACGGCGGGAGTCTCTACCGTGGTAACAGTTATGGCCACCGACGGGTACTTTAACCCGGTCAGTGATTCCCGCTCGGTTACTTTGACTCCCGGCGACCCGAACGCTCCCGTAATTATCCAGGACCTGGTAAACGGTACCACTATATTCAATCTGCCGCTCTACACCGCCGTGGTTTCAACCGGAACAAGGCGCTCGTTCACCGCGTCCGCTACGGGACTATCAAATTACCAGACTCCCGACGCCCTGCTTATGCCAAACACTCCCCAGAACCTGCGCGTGCTGGTCCCGAACCAGACCAGGGCGCCAGGCACCACGGCTGGCAGGTCGGGGCCCGGAACCATAATTGAACAGATCGCGGGTAGTCCGTTTGATATAACCGTGGACGTTACGGATAACTGGGGAAATATGGTTTCTTCCCAGCCCATAGCCACGGTATATACTCCCGACGATAATTATGACGCCATAGGCAATACTTTCGCTCTTGGAAGGCTGACACCCCTGACCAATTCAGGCTCCGGCGGAACCACCACCTTTACCGTGATAATGAAGACTGAAAGAACTTCCGCCGCCGGAGAAGCCACTTCGCCTTCATCCAGCACAATTATCGCCGAGATGTCCGGCGGCGCTCTGGCCGTTTCGTCCGCCGCGCTTACTATAAATGACGATGAAAACTGCACCATGGGGAACTGCAGACTGCTGCTTACTATAGCGCCGCAGACTTATGTGCCGGGACTGGGAAACAGCGGTTCAGCAGGCGCCCAGACCGCGGGCGTTCAGTTCAATGGCGATATTCGCGCCGTGGATGCCAATTATAACCTTATAGAATCCAGAGGCGGCCCAAATAATTCGCAGATCGCGTTCAGCGTCCTGGAAGGCGCGGGGTTAGCCGCCGAAACGGACCCCGGTTCCATATTCCTTAATAATGGGTTTGGCTCCGCCGGGTTCACCTTAAACGTAGCAACCAATACCACGCGTATATATGTCAGCACGGTGGCGGACGGCGGATTTGACGCTTTTACCACGGCCCCGCTTACGGTGGGGGCTTCCAATTACAACCAATTGCAGGTGATACTGCCGGGAGAAACCTACTATGCCGGAGGGACGGGGGGCAAACAGGGCGCGCCCACTACCCGGACCGCCGGTAATCCATTTAATGTGGCGGTAAGGGCGGTGGATAGTTATTACAATACCATATCAACCAACCCGACCATAAATCTGGTCATGGACGATACGTTTGCTCCCGCCGTGTCGCCCCAGGTTCTTTCCGGCGGATATTTCTTGTTCACTAACGTGATTCTGAGGACTTCCACCGAAACTGCTCCGAGCCCTAACCGTATAATTGCTCAGGAAGCAGGGGCTCCCTCCATTGCCGACGGTATTTCCGCCCATATCCCGGTTAACTCCAGTTCGCCGGTCAGCCTGCTGCTGAAAGTTCCCGGCGAGGTTTTCCAGCCCGGAAATGTCGCCGGAGGGGGAAAGACCGCGGCCCCCGCGGCCCCGCAGGTGGTGGGTTCCACCATAACTTTAACTGTAAGGCTGGTGGACGCGTTCTTTAACAGGATTCCCAACGGTTCAATGCCCGTGGTAAAGATTTTAGCGGATGACAAATACGCCGCGAAGCCGGGAAATATGTCGCTGGCCGCCGGCGAAGCCGATTTCACGCCCTTCTACTTCAAAACAGCCAACGCTTCACCGGGTTGGAAAATTTACGCTTCCACCGAGACCGGCAGTCCCCTTTCAGTGGGAAATTCCACCTCGCCTTACATAGTGGTTTCCGCCACCTCCACCGACCGGCTGCTGTTGACCGTGCCGGATGAAACCTACGACCCCGGCAACGAGGCCGGAGGCGGAAAAATAATAGTCAGGTCTTCCGAGCCCACCGCGGGCATTCCCTATCCCGTTACGTTAAGGGCGGTGGATAAATTCTATAACCTTAAATCCACCGACACCGCGGTAAAAGTTCAGGCCACCGACCCTTATGCCTCGGCGGTTATAACCCAGAACCTTGTAGGCGGGGCCACTGTTTTCAACCTGGTGTTTAAAACTGCCACCAGGGATACCGATATCTCAACCGGGCCGTGGAAAATAACGGCATCCACTGCCGGAGCCGCGTACCTGGCCCCGTCGGTTTCTCCGGATATAAACGTGCTCGCCGGTTCCGCGGTGAAACTGCTTACACTCGTGCCTGGAGTTACCTTTGATCCCGGCAGCGCCACCGGATATTCCGGCACGGCCTCCACCAGAACGGCCGGCGCCAACTTCACCGTTGACGTAAAGATCACTGACGCCTATTTCAACAGGAATATGACCGCCGCGGGGACCATAGGGCTTTCTTCAAACGATCCCTTTGACACCATAGGTCCGCTGCCTACATCCTCGGCCACCGTTGTGGGTAAAGTCAGCTTTACCGGAACTATACTGCACACCCGCAACTATAAAGGCGACTCGGATCCCGCCGGCGCGCCTGACGGTTGGAATATAACCGCGACTGCCGGTTCATACACCGCGGGAGTTTCCACGGCGGTCCCAGTTCGGGGCGGCCCGGCCAAACTCCTGGTGGCCCTTGCCAACGGCGAGAAACTTCAGGAAGGAAATGTGCCGGCTGCCGGCAAGTGGGCCGGATTTACGCCTTCAAGCGTTACGGCGGGCGTGATCTCCAGCGTAACTGTCTACGCTACGGACGATTCTTACAATATAGACACCACCACTAACGCCATAGTCCAGGTTTCTTTCACTTCGCTTGGAAACAGTTACGATGACCCTTACGCGAACGCCATTACCACTGCAATAGCCCTGGTAAACGGTACCACCTCCTATCAGGTAATATTTCGGACCGGCGAATCCAAGTTTAGCCGGGTGGTGGCGCTGAGCACCACCAATGTAATTCTGCAGCATGGTGAAACCCAGAATATACCGGTTGTGCCGGCCGCTGTGGCCAAGATGCAGATCCTTGTTAAAGGCGAGAGCGCGGCGCCCGGTAAACCTCCTTATGATTACGGCTTTACCACCGGCGGAAAGTCCGGCTCTGCGGAAGTCTGGACGGCCGGTACCCAGTCCAGCGTGACGGTGCGCTTCGTGGATAATTTCTGGAACCTGGCGCCGGCCTTCTCCGACGATGTGCGGCTGATATCCCAGGACCCGAAGGATAATACAATAAATCCAGATCCCAGGACGTTCGCCGTTGTCGGCTCCTCTCTTACCGACTGGCGGTTCATACAGGCAAGTACCACCACAGGCTGGCGTATCCGGGCTGAGTCGGTGAACTTCCCGGGTTTGTTCCAGTCCACTTCACCGGCTATAATAACCAATCCGGCCGGGCATACAAAACTGCAGGTTCTGCTGCCGGGCGAAATAGCGGATCCGGGCAACCCCGCGGGCAAGACCGCCGCTCCTCCCGATCCCTGGATAGCCGGCTTACCATATACCGTCACCGTCAACGCGGTGGATGATTATTACAATGTCGTGCCGGGAGTCGGCGATGTGGTCCGGATGGAAATTGAGAGCGACCCGTACGGCCTGCCTCAACTGGTGGACCAGCAGCTTCAGTCGGGGACAACCAATTTCACCTTCACGCTCAAGAGCGCCACGTCCACTGCAACCGGCGCCGGCGCCAGGCTTATGGCCACGAATAATACTGATAGCGGTATCCCGGTGGCCCATTCCGAATACTTTACCGTGAATTCGTCAGCCGCTGTAAAACTGCAGCTGCTTCTGCCTAATGAAACCCCGCTGCCCGGCAGCGCCCTGGGCAAGCAGGGTACGGTCAGCACCCAGACGGCCGGAGCCGCTTTCCCCGTGACAGTTCGCGCGGTGGACCCTTATTTCAACCTTGTCACAAGCGAGCAGAGCGAAGTCTATCTGCAGACTTCGGACCCTTACGACATTCATCCGGCTACGGTTCAGCTAGCGGCCGGAACCGCCGTGTTATGGCCGGCGCTGGTCACGGAGTCCACCGTGACCGTTACGGCTTACAGTACCACAACGTACCTGATAAGCGATTCCTCTTCGGTTTATACGGGGCCCGCCGCCGCGTATCAATTGCACGTTATTGTGCCGGGGGAAGCTATAACACAGGGTAAGTGCGACGGCGCGGCATATCCGTCTCTGTGCCAGCCTCTTGCCGGGACGCGGGCGGGGACTTCGGGCGCCCCGGATTTCTCTAACCCTGATATCGTGTGGCCTTCCACCGCCGGAGTCAGCGCCATTGCCAAAGTCTATCTGGTAGACAGGTATTATAATCAGGTGCGCAGCCATTCCGGCGTCCAGACCAGGCTTTCCCCCTCCGGCGCTTACGGGTTTTATGTGGATCCTGGCACCGTGTCCGTGACGGCCGGCCTTGCCAACATGACCTTCTCGCTGCGCGCCGCCGCTACCGGGCATATGCTGACGGCTTTGGAAGCCGTTACGGTGAACGGCTATCTTTCCTCCAATTCCTCAACCTTTACGGTAGTGGCCAACAGCCCGACGCGGATGGTGGTAACACTGCCCACCGAGGTACAGGTAAACGGCAAATATACGGGCGCGGTGGGCCGCAGCGGAACCGTTTTCACGGCTACAGCCACCGCTTCCCTCCCGTGTTACTCGGCCAAAGTCTACGCGGTGGACGACTGGTATAACTTCGTGAGCTGGACTCCCGTAACCACCGTGACGGCGCAGACTAACGACCCTAATGATACCGACCCGGCCGGCTCTTTCACCCTTACCGGCGGCTCGGGAACGATAATAAATGTATGCCCCAGGACCGCCAGAAAGCCGTCCAACGACGCGACCCCCGACGCTATCGTGACCGATACGAAGCTTACGGTCACAAGGGAATCGGGAGCGAGCCTGGGAACCGCCGATTCTTCCAACTTTACAGTTATACCTACCGGGGCGAACAGACTGCAGATCCTGGCGCCCGGGGAATGCACGGCGCCCGGAACCGCCGTAGGAAGGGCCTGCGCGCCGGACACGCAGAATGCCGCCGCCTATTTTGCCGTGCAGGCGCGCATAACCGACGCTTTCTGGAACATGGTATCCACGAACTCGCCGCAGGCGATAAGTATAAAGACAACGGACCCCAACGCGGAAATTCCCATATCATCGCAGACGGTAACTACGTCCTCGGCGGCTTTCGTAGTCAAGCTGACGCGCGCCGTTCCCGCCAGAATATCCGTGTATAACAGCCCAGACGGACTTTCCCACGGGACTCTTTACGACTCCCTGGACCTTGGGGGTTCCGACCCGTTCTATCTGAGCGACTCGCAAACGCAGCTTATTACTATAGATCCGGGCGTCGCGGACCGGATCATACTGATACACCTGGGGAGGGGAGAGATTCTCAATCAGGGCGCCATGAGCTACGCCCTGGCCAGACAGAAAACTTCGGTTGAAATAAGCACCGCCACTGCCGGAGTCGGGTTCAATATGCGGGCGTATGTCACCGACGCGTATTTCAACATTAAGCCGGGCGCCGCAAACGGAGATACGATACGCGTTACCGCCCCGAACGACACGTTCGGCAATAATCCGGGCTATACCGGTGTTATAGGAGCTTCGGGCTTTGCCGACATTACTAACATAGGCCTCAGGCGCGCCGCCACAGGGCAGTATCTTGCGGCCGCTTACAACGGAACCTGGCCGACTATTGACGCGGGAAGACGCACCGATCCCCCTACCGATCCTTCCGGAGTCGCGGCGTCCACGTTCACCGTGGTGGCCAATAACCCCACGGGCATCCAGATCCTTATGCCGTGGGAAAGCGCCAATCCCGGCCGCGGCGAATATCCTTCAGGCGGAAAAATAGTCGGTTCCACTTCAACCGAGCTGTCCCCGAGTATTTTCGCCGGAGTTCCTTTCACGGTGAAAACCAGGGTTGTGGACAACTATTTCAACACGGTCGCGATGTCCGGAACCACTAACGTGTACCTTATAACTTCCGACAAATTTGATGTTTCGCCGAACACCAGCACATTCAATTCGGACGGAACCAAGGACCTGTCGGTTACGCTCAGAACAAGAGCCGCCGGCCACACGATCTTTGCCTCCAACCCGAATAATAATTTCGGGGCCAACAGCTCCGAGAACGCGGCCAACAAGACCACACAGTTCTTTACCGAGTCGTCGGCGCCGGTAAGACTTATGGTCCTGCTGCCTGGTGAGGAGGAAGTGGAAGGTAAACCGGCAGATGTGGACGAGAATGGCTCCCCCATGGCCGGAGAACCGGCCGGAAAGAAAGGCCGCCCCGGCATCTTTACCATAGGCATAGACACCGCGGTGACCGTGAGCATGGTGGACGCGTATTATAACCGCGTAACGGACCCCGCGTTGCAGCCTACCGTGAAGCTGGAAACGCCGAAAGATGATGCTGACTCCGCGGAAGCGCTCGCCGCCAAGACGATGGAGTTGGGCCATGTTTCCTTCTCTCCCGCTTCCGGCGACGGCATATTCCCCAAACGCGCCAGAACCGATTATGTGGTCGGCTCTACCTGCACGTCGTCTTCGGCTGTTATCTCTTCGGCTACGAGCGCGGACTGGGAAGTCTGGCCGGGCGTTATCCATCACCTGGAATTTGACGATATACTTGCTTCCACCGGCACTGTCGGCCCCATTGCGCAGTGGACCAAAACCGCGGACGCCGGCGTGTGGTTTGACGCGCGCGTGACAGCGCATGACCAGTATCACAATATCCTGTCCACCGGAACGAACCTTTATGTTTCAAGCGTAGAGCTGGAAGCCGAAAACCCCAGCCCCCCCAATACAAACCAGAACCCCGAAGTCCGGGGCGGGCAGGCCTTCTCCGCCGGCGACAAGGGAACAATGGTTATAACGTCGGCTTTCAAACTTAAGCAGGCTTCTCCTTTTCCGAACCCGACAAAATGGGCCAGAGTGAAGCAGACCGGAGTGCTGGACCCCGCAAATGATGTGTCCACCGAGCGTACCGGCTATTCTCAGAAGCCGGCTATAACGGTCAACCCCGGACCTGTCTACGCGATGAAAGTGAGCGTGCTTACGGGCGGAACAAACCTTATCGGGAACCGCTACACGCCTGACCCCGTTGACGTGGAGGTAAGGGCCGGCAAGACGCTTAACACGCCGGCAAATCTCGGAAGGGTTAAGATGCAGGCCCAATCGGTGGACGCTTTTGACAACGCGGTGAAGCTGGCCGGGACCACCGTTTATATTGAGGTGGTGGCGTCCGCGCCCGCGGGACTGCCTGGCGTTATTCGCCTGGGCGCGGCCTATGACAATGTCGGCGGTTCAACCGAGGCCTATACCGATTCCGACGGTTTTGTGGGCGTTTCCACCTCTATCTGGTATTTTGTGAACGCGGTTTCAACCGGAACGGTCGCGCGGGTCTGGATGGGCACCGCTCCCGCTCCCGGCGGCGGTTTTGACTCTATGGTGCAGAATGTAACGCCGAAATTCACCACAATAGGCGGCGACGTTACCCGCGCAGTGTTCACCTTGCTGCCGACCGGAGACGCTACCGTAGCCGGCACCCCGGCGTACTATACCGTTCGCAGGGTGGACGACTTCGGCAATCCTGTAGTGTACGGGCTTACAACCCTCAGTCTCAGTATACCGGATCCTGAAGTGACCGTTCACGCCAATTCAGGTTTCGCCCTGGCTATTACCACCAACCCTGTCCAGCCCCCGTACACCTATGGTTTCCGGGACTCAGGGAACACTAATTTCTTAGACGCTGTTTCCATTGTGGACACTCTGGAATCGGTTTCTTTCTACTATAAAGATTCTATGGCTTCGGTACCGCTCACTGACGGCAGGGGCTCCACCTGGACCGTAACAGCCGGTAATCCGCCGTCGGTAGCGGACGCGGTGCACGCTCTGAGGGTTAACCCCAAGACCACCCACCATCTGAGTTTTGACAACCCGAAGAGAGTTTTCAAGGCGGGCGAACCGATAGACCCCACGCTGGGCCTGGCGAATCTTCTGGAAGTGCAGCTTAGGGACGAGTATGAGAATCCCACGCTCTCCACCATGACGGTAGAGGTAGTGCTGTCTTCTTCCAGAACTTCAAGCGCGTATTTTGACGCCTACGGGTTCTCACTGTCCTCAATAACCGCTTCCGACGATCCTCCGGCGTTTGCCGCGTCCACCGATACTCTTACGATACCGCTGGCGCAGTATTACGCCACTTTCTATTATCTTGACACACGCGCTTCCTACGATTACGGGGCTTCTTCCACTACGATGCCTACCCTTAAGGCCGAAGTTCCTCTGGTGCCGATATGGACGGCCGCGACCCAGTCCGAGACAATTATAGCCAGGGCTAATTCTCTCAGCGGGAGGCTGTCGCTGGTTAATCCCCTTAGAACGCTTACGGCCGGAGTCACCTCTCAGGCTTTCATTCTGCAGGTACAGGATAAATTCGGCAACGCCAGCCCCCAGCCCGCGGGCGAGGACAGGATATTCACAAGCAGCTCAAATTCCACCGGCAACGTTATTTTCGCTTCCCCTCTGTCAACTTCCACGCCCGCCGGCAATCCCGCCGTCAACTATATCAGGCTTCCGGGAGGGGAGTCCTCGGTCAACCTCTATATTAACGACACGCTGGCCAGAGTTTCCACCGTCACCATACCCGCGGCGGGCGGCCTGAATATGGCAGAGCAGATGTACACCGTGGGCCCGAACGAGCCGGACCATATCACGTTCCTGACGCCCGTGCGCAGGCTTATAGCGGGGTCCACCATCCAGTATAACGTGACCGGCAACAACGGAACGCCCGATGATCCTTCGGACGATGTAAGAGAGGAGATCGCGACTCCCGTAACCCTGGAACTGAGAGACGTGTATGATAACGCTACCACTACAAATGTGGCCACAAACTGCGTATTTACTTCCGGGCTTAAATTCTCGGGGGAGAAACAGGAGCTTGTGGTCGGCGAGTCTCCGTCCCAGCCGCTGGTGGTAGGCTCCAACTGGATAGATCTCAGCCTTGACGATTATCCGTTCAGCATTAACCAGGGCAATTCCGGAAAATCTTTTTACGTCTGGGATCAGACTGCGGGCACGGACACTTTGAAAATATCCGCGCAGACCATATGGAAAAATCTCGCGGACAACCAGCAGGACGTGGTGATCACTCCGGCCAGGGCCGCCTATTTCTCTGTGCACCATGATTTCACGGTAGCCGCGCCGCTGAAGGTTACGGACGCGAATGAGGTTATAGACACGATCCGGACCGTGGACGGGCAATCGGTAAAATGGGGCATTAATGCGCGCGACCGCTTCGGTAATATAGCCCGCGGGGATCCGCAAAACGGACAGTATTACACCGGCAAGATAATATTCGAGGTGTCTTCTTCATCGGCTTCGCTTGTAAACCGCGAGACCAGCATACCTCCGTCCACAAAAAATACCGCTACCCCGCCCACGACATTTTATATATTCTCTCCGTACGGGGATCCCGACGGCGACGCCGGAATGTACCCCCTGCTGGGTATACGCGCCGACGTTATGACAACCTCGCTTAAAGTAAGCGTCACCGACTATGCCACGGCAGGTCTCCCCGATAACGATCCCGCAAAGATCTTCGGCTATACCGGCGACACGGGGCGCCCCTGGCCCCCGGCCTACGGGTCTTATCCGCCGACAGCGGGGTCAAATTCCGACGCCGATGTGGTGGTGGGCGGAATAGTTATCCAGCCCACCGACATGGCGCCGGACCCGAGCCAGGAAAAACAGAATCTGCTTTCGGGGACTATATTCGCCGGAATGACGTCGCTTTACCAGGGGTCCGGTGTGGTAGACCCCGTATACCCCGTGCTTATGTGGCAGCTTTCCGCCCGGGCCATGCCGGCGGGTTCCGGGCTTACCGCGCGTCTTAAAGATTTCAGGGTTCTTAAGACCGGGGACCTTCCGGCGACGGATGTGAAAAGCCTGGAACTGTACTCGGATTACTCCAGCAACGGAAGTTTCTGCCCGCCTGAGGCTTTCCTGCAGGCTAAGTGCACTGATCCGGATGTGCTGATAGGCTCGGCCACTTCCGCCGATTGGAACGGAAGTTACTGGAGCATAAATGACCTGGATACAAGATTCCCCGATGAGTCCCTGGTAACCGGCGCCAGCCGAGACTACTTCTTCGCCGTACGGATCTCATCCACGGCAAACCTTGAGACGCCGAGAACATTGGGCCTGTCGCTGCTGGCGCCCAATATGCATGTTAAAGTGTCCTCGGTTACCGCGGAAATAGCCGTGGCGGTGAATAATTTTGAGATGCACACCACTACGACCGCGGTTATGCGGGCGTCCGCCCAGGTTTACACGGTATCCAATTCCACCTATGTGAACATAGCGGCCTATGTGGACGGCGTTCAGTCTCCGACCGCGTCGCAGGGGCAGAAATACGCGGGTATGCTCAGGGTGCCGCTTTGGACCAATGAGTTCAGCGCTGTATTGGATAAGATAACGGTTAACCGCATAAGCGACCCCGCAAGTGAGGGCGCGGACGGCGATATAGTGGCGGTGCGCCTTTTCATGGATACCAATCCCAAGGGGTGCACTCCCGAGAACGCGGCCGGGGGGGACGGCGTATTCAACACCGGAAAAGATACCGAGGTCACGGACCCGAATAACCCCGCTATATTCGCGGGGGGCAGCGTCAACCTGAGCGTTGTTGACAAAGCCAACTGCGGAAAGATAGACATTTCCACCAGGACCTACTACGTGGTATTTGACTACTCTAATTCCGCCGCCCTGGACAAAACCCACGCGGCAGTTATAAATTCCGGCAATATCTTCCCGGTTTCCGGCACCGGCAAGGCTCCGGGCTTTACGGTTATGCAGTCTTCGTTCGTCACGGTGGTTCCCACATATGATACCGTGCGTATTACGGAACGGTACAATATGGCCACCGAAGCCCAGGTGCAGGGGTCCAGCAATGTGGCTCTTGCTCAGCTGACTTTCAACACCAATCAGGGGTCGGGCCTTCTCACCGGAATAAAGCTTGACAGATGGAGCCCCACCAACCAGGGCGGAGTAAAGAATAACAAGGCTTCCGACGTAGCCAATATCAAGGTGTATTACGACATTAACGCAAACGGTCTTCTTGAACCGAATACCGACCAGCTGGTTACGATCAGCGGCGACATACAGAAGTTCCCCGAAACCACTCTTTCCACGGGCCTTGCCCTTGGCCAGACCGATTTCATTGAAGTGGCGAATTTCAATGTTTTCAAGGGCATAGGTTATACTAAGCCGAACGAAGAACCTTATCTGCCGAATATAGCGCCTGGAAGGCTTGTGCTGGGAGACGACCAGACGGATGAAACCCTGAAGGAGGTCGTCTATTACTCCAGCTTTACCGAGGTCACAAAGCGTTTCACGGGCCTTACACGCGGGGCCGAGGGCACAACTGAGAGGAACTGGTCGTCCGGAACGGCTATTTCGGGCCAGGCCCGCGTCAGGCTGCGGGGTACAGCCGCCGAGGTAGCCAGGGGTCTTTCCGGCACCGAGATCGTGATCTCCGATAAAAAATACATCGTGGCCTATGACCTTGCAAATCTGGCTTCGGTGGGTTCGCAGGTTCGTCTTGGCTTTGAAATGAGAACTACCGACTACTTCAAGGTGGTTTGGCCGGACGCAATCAGCCCCGTGTTTGTCGGAACACAGCCCGCGCTTACGAATGCCTACCTGCAAACGGTGCTGGAGTATCCCGACCAGGTTTATATCGCTCCTGAAAACGTGAATTCTTCCCAGCAGCTCATGCAGGGCGCCACCAGCCTTATAGTGGCGTCTTTCGGGATGTCCGTTGAAAAATCGGACGCGCTCTGGCGCCGGCTGGTGGTCAGGGCCACCGGAACGGCCACAAGTAACAGCGACGAACAAATTGTGACCGACGAAGTGGACCGCATAAGCCTTTATAAAGACGTGAACGCGGATTACAAGCTGGATGCCGGAGATATTTTCGTGGCTTCGGCGGTGTTTAACAACGGCCTGGGCCCCCTGCTTTCTAAGCTTGAATTCGGGGAATCTACTTCCACGGTGCAGCGTATTTTCGCCTCCACCTCAATCTACCTGCTGGCCCTGGATATGAACAATACCGCGTTCCCCACGGACCCCGCTACGGGGGATCAAAGGACTTTAGGCCTTGTTCTTGAAACTGAAAGCTTTCCGATGGTGGTGAACCAGCAGGACGATCCGGCGGCGGATTCCATCTCCGAGAAAGAGCTGGCCAATAAACGGCCCGCCCCTTTCCTGTTTGAGACCGCGCTGCATAACATAGTCCCGAAGCCGCAGATGCTTACGGTGTCGGCGGAACCCATGTTCTCGGACAAAAACGGCGTTATGTACCCCGCGGTCAGGCTTACGTCGGATATAATCTCCGCGAGCACCCAGACGGAAGGCGCCTGGACGGTTTCCTCAACTCTGGGTATGCCGGCTTCCGGCTACGCGCTGGTTGACAATGAAATTATAGGCTATGCCGGCGTTCAGGCGAACGCGCTTATTACCGTGTCAAGGGGCCAGTTGGGCAGCGCCGCCGTGACCCATTCTTCCTCGGCTCTTGTGGGCACCGAAATAATGCAGGGCCAGAAATACCGGGGCGCGTTCATTATGCGGCTTTCCGCCTCGGACTTCGAAATACAGGTTAAACAGATAACGCTTAAACGCACAAGGCCGGACCCGCTTATAGGCGACGATGCGGATATTTCCCGCGTCAGGATATTCCGCGACCTGAACGGGGACGGAATCCTTAACCTGGACGCCAGCGGGGAACCCGTGGCCGACGTGGAGGTCGGTTCCGGCGCCTTCTCCGGCGCCCGGGCCTTTATCCCTCTCACGGAAAGCGGGCGCGATTATGTGCTGATAAAAAAGTTGTCTTCCCCGGCCACTTTCTTTGTCACTATGGATATAAATCCAACGTCCGGTTTTACATTCCCCGGAACCCTGAACCTTAACGAAGTCGCCGGTGTGGAGCTGGACGGACAGAGTCCTTTCTCCGTGATAACCGGCCCCTTCGGGGTCGGCCACACGGTGGAGGTGTCCACTCCCGTTGCCAGCCCCGTTTTTGTGATCGTGCCCACCACTGATACGCTTACCATAGCGGTGTCTCCAGTGGCTACCGGCTCCGCCATTCAAAACGAGAAGTCGGTGCAGATGCTCAGAATTGAGCTTAAGACGAAAACCGCGGAAAACACCGCGATACTGAACTCTTTGAAACTTGACCTTACGGGTTCGGGGGTGGATTCGGACATAGCCAACGTGAAAGTCTGGCGCGACGTAGCCAATGACGGCATAAAAAACGACACGGACAGCGTGGCGGGTGTTTATCCGAATATGCTTTCAGCGGGCAACGATTTCTTTAATCAAAGGGCCTCCGTGGTGAGGTTTGACACGGGGATCGTGATAAGCTCTTATCCCACAGTGCTTTATGTTACAGTGGACGTCTCGGAATTCGCGCAGGTGGGCAAAACCATGGGGCTGTCGATAAGCGGCACGGATTATTTCACGGTAGCTATCCCCGACGGGAAAGCCGCCGCCGGCGTGTTTCCCGCCCTTTCCGGCCTGAATACTATAATTCAGGCCAACAGCGTGATAACGATGGGCGTAAACGACATTTCAGCCTCCGCCCCCTCAGTGGGCCAGGGTCAGACCCTTGTTCCAATATTGCGCTTCAATATGAAAACCGACAAGTCGCAGGGGACGTGGAGGAAGTTGATGGTGAAAAAAACCGGCTCTTCCTCGGACGTTACAAAGCCTTACGGCCGCAACAGGGACGTTAAATTCCTGAGGATCATCAGGGACGTAAATTCAAACGACGCTCTTGACGCGTCGGATACCACCATCTCAGGCAAGAAGACCGTTCTTGCTACGGCTATCTCCAGCGCGACCGCCGTTCCGTTTGACCTGGTGGTCGCGTCAACCGACGGTTTCCCGTCGTCGGGGGATATACTGCTGGCCGATATGGAGCTTATGCATTACACCTCAATATCAACCTCCGCGGCCGCTTTGCGGGTGGACTCCAGAAGCAATGTTCTCGGGGTCACCGCTACTCCGGCTCTTTCCGTGTCCTCCGGCGTTGTGGTTGAAAAAGTGGACTTTTATGACCAGGTTGACGACAATAACAGGTCCAGGCTGATGGAATTGCCCATTCCTCAGCTCCTGTCGCCTTCCCCGCAGACTTATTTCCTGACCTACGACATCGGAGACGCGGCCATAGTCGGCAACGGCGTGGGCGTAGAGATACCCGGCTACAACGCGATAGTGGTGACCCCGCCTTACGAAACGGTCAGCGGCAGGGTTAATGTGGGGGTCAGCCAGTTCCCGCAGCTGCCCAATGGCACCACTTCACAGGACCTGCCGTTTGGAACCGTGAATATCCTTGTAGGCGGGACTATCCTTAAGGTTTCAGGAGGCAGTCTTGCCCCGGCGGTTGTGGAACCGGGAACGAAGGATATAACCTTTATGCGGCTGGATCTCCAGACGGATCAGGGTTCGGTTGACGTGGGCGCCTTCAGGTTTACCCAGACAGGTACGAAATACTGCGTGGACGCCTTCGCATGCGACCTGATTTCAGTAAGCCTGTATCTGGACTCCGACGGGAACCGCACTTACAGCGCCGGAGACAGCCTGATAGGAAAAGTGGACCATCTTTACCAGGCAGGGGGAAGCGCCGATTTTGAGCTGGCAATAGCCACTGTGAATATCATTTCAGGCGGCTTACCCCGGTTGCGCGTGGGAACCGGCCGCAGCACATTATTTGTTCTTGGAACGCTGGGCTCTTCAAACACGGTGGCCGGCCACCTGGTGGGGCTTGCGCTGGCGGCTTACGGGGATATCAGGGCGCCCGGCGGCCTGGTGGGGTTAAGCACGGTCCCGGACCCCGTGCTGCAGCCGCCCGTTTCTTCCGGACTTGTAGAGATAGCTCCGCTGGTGGTGCCTTCAGTGGCCGTGGATACCAATACGGTGCCTGTGATAATTACCCTGGCCGGTCCCGGTATCCCCGGTAGCGCCGTGGGCTACCCCGCTTACGCTCTGACCAGCACCCAGACTACCAGGGTTGTGGACGGAATTACATATAACTGCAACAACGGCAGGGACACGGCTTTCATAAGGAACAATATATGCAGGGATTCCTCCAATAATTATGTGCCGGACCAGGCCAGGTGGATATGCGCCGATGGTTCGCAATGGCTGGCCAGCTGCGCGGGAGATCCTCCCCTTATGGATATCAACGGCGACAATGTGCCGGATAACTTCTCCACGGGGGCGGACGCGAGGCTTAATAAAATTTCACTGACGGGGGATTCCATCGCGTCCCATGACATAGCCGGGAGCAAGCTTCTGGAAATAGATTTAAATCAGGATGGCGTTCCGGACCAGATCCAGATAACCGGAGCCGGAGAGCGGCAGATGATGCTGGGGACGGATATCCTTGATCCCTCAAAGCTGCAGCCCGCTCCCGACGCGGGCTTTGTGCCTTCGGCCTGGGTCGGGAACGGCCAGTATCTTAAGGCAACCATGCCTATGATCACTGCCGAGGAAGGCTATTATGAAGTTGCGGCCGGACGCTTTTTTGACGACCCCACGTCTCTTAGCGGCCCATGGAAGCGCGCGGGCGCGGCTGTGTCGGGCATAAAGCCCGGCATGCGCGCGAGCGCCTTCGCCCCGATGGCCGCGGGCGCGCCGCTGACCGCGGCTACCATAACCGGCCTGGCGCTTTCGGTGCCTAATTACGCGCGGCTCACCCAGAATGTCCAGGTAATGGACACGCAGTTCACGGTGGACGACGATTCCCATCTGCGGCTGCCCGGACTGGTATACGTCGGCAGTGAGGTAATGCGCTTGCAAAGGGTATCGGGCCAGGCAAATACCCTTGAGGTGGTGGCTTCCGAAACGGACAGCGGCCGCGGTCTCAGAGGTTCCTCCCCCATAGCGCATCTGGGTTCTCCCCTTGGCGGCGAGCCGGTGTCGGACGATGCCGCTATATTCAGCGCCCGGTTTGTGTCGGCGTCGGGGGTCTCGTCCGCCAGGGCCTTGTTCATATTCAGATTTGACCCCAACGCGCCTACAATACCCGGCGTTCCAAGGCCGCAGGTAACTTCAGGCTCGCAGGAACAGACGACATACGAGATAAAATGGGCGCCCTCCGTCCAGTCCGTTTCGGGCGTCGCCGGTTACGAAATTCAGGAGAGGGGCGGGGCGGTGGCCGATCTGCAGGCCAATATCGTCTGGCGGCCTCTGGGTTTTGTCGCCGCCAAGTCTCCTTCCTATTTTGTGGGCAGCGCCGCGTTCCCCGGAGAGATCCCCAGGCCCCTGAGCCAGTATTACTTTTACAGGGCCCGCGCCATGAGTAATGCCGGGGTGTTTTCCCCATGGTCAGTTCTTGACGTGGCGGTAGTTACCGGCGCGGCTCCCGAAGACGTGCTTTCCAATGTGCGCAATTATCCCAATCCTTTTGACCCCAGGAAGGGGGGAATGGAAGGAAAGACCGCTATAACATACACCCTGGCCGATAACTCCGAGGTGACAATAACGCTTTATGACCTTTTAGGCTACGTGGTCAGGGAATTCAGCTTCTCCAACGGAGCCACGGGCGGTAAAGCGGGCCCCAATTATGTCTTATGGGACGGCAAAAACGGGCTTGGCGGCTTTGTTTCAAAAGGCGGCTATATAATACGCGTCAAGGCCTCAAGCTCCAAAGGCAATAAGGTTATACTGAGGAAAGTAGGGGTAATACACTAGCGTCCGCCTTAGGCGGACGCTAGTGTGGTCACAGGTCACAAGTCGCAAGTCACAAGCAAGAAAGATACGAGACTTTTTGGGAGGGGTTAACCGGCTAGAACCACGAAAAGCGCTTGTAAAATAAGCATTTTTAGGGTTTTCACCTTAAAACTTGTGACCTGTGACCTGAGACTTGTGACCGGCGGCTTTGCCGCCATTGACATGTCAAGAGGCAAGGCCCTTGACAAACTTATTGCATGTGCTATACTATTGTAGGAATAAAAGTGTAACTAATCTGTAATGGCGTAGTGTTACGATAATAGCAAAGCCGGCGAAAGCCGGCGGCGCAAAGCTAAGACCCGCGAAATATGCGGGGGTCAGGCTGCCGAAAAACAATGAAACGCATTGTCTTTAATGCATTCGCCCCTATGGCTATTTGGGCTTGTGTGAAACGTATAGTACGTTTCAGCTCCGCTATGGGGTTTTTTATTGCAGGTTCACGGTTCACGGTTCACGGTTCACGGTTTCAAAAAATCCTTGCCGGTCTTTTCCTGGCCGTTCTCTTCTCCGCCCTCTACCCTATCCCCTCTACCCTTCTGTACGCCCAGTCCGGCGGCCAGCCCGGGCAGTTTATGTCCTACGGCGCGGGCGCGCGTGGGCTTGGCATGGGCGGGGCTTTCTTTGCCGTAGCCGACGACGCCTCCGCCTCCTACTGGAATCCGGCCGCGCTGACCATGCTTCAGAGAAAAGAGTTCACCGCCATGCAGGCCACGCTTTTCGCCGATACCAGTCTTTCTTTCTTCACCTACGCGCACCCCACCACCAATAAGGGAACCTGGGCGCTAAGCATGACCCAGCTTAAAAGCGTAGGTTTTGAAAAGATCTCCATTACCGCAAATCCCGCAGGCGACGAGATCATAGATATTAAAACCCTCGGCAATTTTGACAGCACGGAGCGGGCGCTGGCTTTTTCCTGGGGCCGCGATGTCTCGGAGAAGCTTTCCTTCGGCGTCATGGTGAAAAACATCTCACGCTCGCTTGACTCTTCCATTGACGGGTTTAATTCCGTGGACGTCTCCATGCTTCACAGATTCTCAAAAATGTACCGGGTGGCTATGGGCGCGCAGAATGTGGTTTCCATGGCTTCCGGCGGGACGGATGATAAACTGCCGCTGACCCTTAAATTCGGCCAGGCACTCAGCATATTCAAGGGCAACCTGGTGTTCGGTTTTGACATCGCCAAGCCTCAGGCGGCCGACATGAACTGGAGGTTCGGCGGAGAATACTGGCTTATGTATTGGGCCGCTTTGCGCTTCGGCGTAATGGGAGCGCCCGGTATTCAGGAAGCGGATTTCGGCGCGGGCATAAAGTACAAGAGCCTTGGTTTTGATATATCGCAGGGCGTGCACGCGCTCGGCACCACCACACGGTTTTCCGTTACCATGCGCATGGGGCAGTCAAATAAGGCGGAGCATGACCGCGGCGTGCGTGAGATGGTGCGCCAGGCCCTTCAATACTTCAAGTCCGGCTATTTCTCAAAGGCTATAGAGAAGCTTAAGGCCGCCGCCGACACGGATCCCGGCAACATGGAAATAAAACGCATGATTACAAGGCTCTCGGCGGCGGTGGAATATGTGCCTGATTCTACGGGCGGCGAGGAAGTGCCCACGCTCTCCCGGCGCGGCATCATCGCTTATGTGGACGGTAAAGATCTGCGCAATTCAGTCAACATTCTGCGCCACGCTTTCAATAAAGACCCCAAAAACGACCGGCTGCTCTCGCTTTTAAACATGGTGGAAAAAGAAGGCGGAGTTTCCGAGCTTACCCGCAAGCCCGAGGGGCCGGAATTATTCACCTACATAGACCAGCGCACCTACGACGCGAGACAGGCCATATACGACGGGAAGTACGACCTGGCCATGAAGCGCGCCCAGGACATACTTGAGCTTGAACCGAACAACGAAACAGCTCTTGAAATAATGGGCAGTTCTTTCTACCTTATGGAGCAGAAGGATAAAGCCAGGGCCATGTGGGAAAAAGTAGTGGAGATAAACCCCGACAATAAAATAGTGCAGCAATTCCTCAAACAAGTGCAGTAAAACAGTGGTTAGTGATCAGTGGCGAGTGGCCGGCAAAAAACAATCCTAAACTGACCGCTATTCACTGGCCACTGAACGCAATAGAAGGCCACGGAACGCTACGGAATGCAAGAAAGGGGTTCTCCTTCAGTTGCCTTCTTTAGCTTTCCCTGGCGTTCTGTTGCTATAGTTTTATCATTATGAAATGTTTTTGTAATAGGATAAAGATAGAATAATAACAACGGTAACCAGTAATCAGTAACCGGTTACCGGTAACTGAATACCGAATACCGCTTACTGGATACCGGCAGCTAACCGGATACCGGGTACATATACTATGCGTAACCCTCCATTATTCGCCGCTTACCGCTTACCGCTTATTTTTTTTGTCGTTCTTTTCTCTACCCTCTGCCCTATCCCCTCTACCCTTCTTTTTGCCCAGGCGGTCCCGGCTGCCGCGCCCGACTCTATGAACATTTCCATTATGGAGAAACAGGAAACATTGAAGGCGCGGGTGGAAAACAAGATAAAAACCGAGATTCTTGACCCGATACTAGGGCCGGAGAAGTCGTTTGTTTTCGCCGATGTGGAGCTGGAAGTGGTTTCCAAAAAATCGGAGGAAAACCGCGAGGGAATGGGCGTTATCCAGAAATACAAGGAGCAGGGGACGCCGCCCGGAGGCGCCGACACGGATTTTATACTGCCGGGTATCCCGAAACCGAAATCTGTTACGGGGGCCAGCAACGCCCGCCCCGCGGCAGCCCAGGGCCAGCAGACTCAGCAGCAGAAGGGTCTGCAGCAGGTGCGCTACGGCCTTGAAACCGACGTCTCCCGTTTTCAGCTTACGGTAATTCACGATGTGACAGTTTCCTCGGAAAGCCTTAGAACAGCCCGCGCGCGTATTGAAGATTTCCTCCTGCCGTATAAGATCCACGGCAGGGACGCCGCCACCGTTATTTTCCAGCCCACCAGGTTCAAGAGTTATAATATCCTTGACGATTTAAAGCGTCCCGGGGTTTATCTGCCGCTTTTATACGCCCTGCTTTTCCTGCTGATGCTGCTGTTCCTGTTCGGGCCCTTGTGGGGCTTTTTCAGGAAATATGTGCGGGCGCTTATGGCCAAACCCGGCGCCGAGGTTAATATAGACCAGAAAATGGAAGAGGGCGGAGGGGACGGCGGAAAAGGGGAGGGGATAGAAGAAGGACATCAGCAGATCGACATGAATTTTAAGCAGAAGGGAGAGGAGGAGGAAGATGAATCTATGAAAAAATTTGAGCCTTTTACCTATATAAACGAGGAAAATCTTAAACGTCTGATATACCTGTTCCTGCTTAAAAAAGAGGACCCGTGGGTTATTGCGGTGGTATTGAATTATATGAAACCGGAACTCGCGAGGCAGGCCCTTTCAATGCTTTCAGTGGAGATACAATCCAAAGTTGCGCTTGAATCCCTTACCGTGCGGCAGGCGACCCGCGAACAGATAGAGGCTATAGACAAGGAAATAAAGGAAAGCATCGATTTCGTAATGGGGGGTATTGAGCGGTTGACCAAAATGCTTGAAGAGGCCGATGTTACCATAAAGAAAAATATCCTTGACTACCTTAAAACCCAAAAACCGGATATATACGAAAAAATAAAAAAGATAATACTGATGTTTGAGGACCTGATCAGTTTCCCGGATAAGGACCTGCAGACTATTATAAGGAGCGTGAGCAACGAAGATATAGCCAAAGCGGTTTATAAGGGCGACCCCCAGCTGGTAAACAAGTTCTTCGCCAATATGTCTCCCGGCGCGGTAAACGCCATAAAGGAAATACTGGAATATTCAGGCGAAATAAGCGTCCCCCAGGTTGATGAGGCCCAGATGAAGATCCTTGATTCCATAAAAAGCCTGTCGGCGGAGGGAAAGATAAATTCCCGCCAGCAGAACAACCAGGAAATTTATATTATAAACAGCGGCGAATTGTCTTCCGGAGACCAGCGCAGGCAGAAGTTGCAGAGCATCGCCCCTGATGTAATGGAAGCCCGTCCGCCCCAGGGACAGGCTCCGGCCCCGGCGGATGCCGCTCAGGCGGCTCAGTATCTATCGGCCGGGGTTGAGTTCTATAACCAGGGTAAGCTCGCTGAAAGCCTTCAGTATCTTGAGTATGCCGCAACCTTGAACGCCCTGGACGCGCAAACCTGGCAGTATCTGGGCACCGTCTATTACGCGCTGAACCGGACGGACGAGGCAGTGCAGGCCTACGAACGCTACGCTTCCCTCTCAAACGACCCTGCCGTAAATGAATGGCTGGCCGGTTTCAAGCAGCAGGCGGGTAAGTAGCGTCCGCCTTAGGCGGACGCCGGTCGCAAGAACACAAGAGCACAAGTAAGAGAACGAAAAAAAAAGACTTGTGTTCTTATGCCTTCTTCAGCCTCTTGCTTGTGACCTGTGTTCCTGTGCTCCTGTGTTCCTGTGGCCTGTGCTCTTGTAACCGGCGGCTCCGCCGCCAAAGTTGTTAATATTTATTTAACCTTAGTGAAACGCCGGATTTATAGAATATGGGTGTAGCAGAGGGCTGGAATCTCTTACTTGTGTTCCTGTGACTTGTGCTCTTGTGCTCTTGTGAGAACTTTATGGATGACAAGGAAAATAAAATTTCTAAACCCGCCCCGCCGCCTTTGCCGGGGTTTTTAAGGCCCAATTCGCTTCAGCCTCCTAAGCAGCCTCCGTTCGGGGGGCCGCCGTTGCCGGGCCCCTTAGCGCAGAACGCCCGCGGCCCTCAGTTCCAGGGTCCCGCCGGCGCGAAAGCCGACGCGGGCGAGTCCGTGGCTGCCAGGCTGAAAGAGGAGAAAGATAAACTTGAGAAAAAGGTTTTGGAGATGGAAAAGCTTCTTAGCCAGGAGAAGGAGCGCGCCCTTTTAGCCACCCTTAAAAACCAGCAGGATGAGACGCTTTCTTCAAAAGTGGAATCCTCCCTTAAAGATATACAGGACCGCATGCGCCGCGATAAGCGCGATCAGCAGGTGGAGGAGGAGCGTATTACCCTTAAGGGTAAAATAAAGGAGCTTGAAGCCGGCATTGTGCAGGAGCGCGAGACCTGGATGCACACTCTTAAAGGGCAGATGGCTGAGCGTGAAACCCAGGGACGCGACGTGGAAGGGCATTTTCTTTACCGCCTGCAGGAAATGGAACGCCGCTGGCTTGACGAGAAGGCCCAGTGGCAAAAAGAGATCTCCACGCGCGAAGACGCCATCCGTTCGCTGAAGTCCGACTCGGAGCGCCTGCGTTCGGTTGAAGATGAATTCCGGCGAGTCAGCATGGAAAAGTCCATGTCTGAAAAAGAAATTTCAAGGCTTCGCGACGATGTGGCCCGCGCGGACAGGGAAAAAGCTTCCATAGAATCCTATATAAAAGTCATACCGGAGAAGGAGCGGGAGCTTGCCGAACTGAAAAGCGCCCAGGCGATTTCAAGGATGAGGGAGGAAAAACACCTTTCTGAAATAGAAAATCTGCAGCGGGAGCTGGGCGGCCTCTCCGATAAAAAAAATTCGGAAAAAGCGGAGGAATTGAGGGCGTTGCAAACCCGTCATGAGGCGCTGCTCCAGGATAAAGAGAAGGTCATCGCGGATATTTCTGGAGATAAAATCCGCACTATCTCGGAACTTGTGAAAATAAAAGGTTTTGTTTCAAAAGTGCAGGCTATAAACGCGGTGCTTGAAAAAGAAAGAGGACAGCTGCGCCTTGAAAAAATGCAGCTGGCCCAGAATATGGCGGCTCAGCTTGAAGAGATAAAAAAACTGCGTCAGGAACAGGAACTCCTGAAGATGTCCCGCCAAAGCGAGTTTGAAGAGCTTTCAAAAAAACATAACGCCGCGCTTGAGAAAGTTAAAGCGGAAGCGGGTGCCGAGCTTGCCCGCCGGCACGAGGAGGAGATGTCCGCTTATGCGCTTAAACGCCAGGTGGAAATGGACGCGAAACTTTCCGAGCTGCGTTTCAGGCTTGAGCAGTCCTCCGCCGGGGAGATCCAGCGGGTTAAAATTCAGCTTGAGGCCGATTCCGCGGCCCAGGTCAGGGAGCTTAAAGAACTTGCTTCACGTTTTGAGGGCGAAAAACTACGCCTTGAAACTGAGAACCGCAGGTTAGCGGATGGGCTTAAAAATTTTGAAAAGGACGCCGCCGGGTTCAAGGCGCAGTGCGAAGCTTTGTCCAGCCAAAACGCCGGATTTGAAGAACATATCGGCGCTTTTGAGGCGGAGAGGTCCAAAATGGAAGCGGACCTTTCTGCCGCCAGGGGCCGGCTTGAAGCCGTGGCTTCGGAAAAAACCGCTTTTGAGGCGGAACTCGCCCGGCTCTCAGGCGAACTTAAAACAGAAAGCGCCAGCCGGGCCGGTTTAGAGAGCGAGATGCTTTCGCTTAACGGCCGCCTTCAGGATATGGAAAAGGCGTTAAGTGAAAGCGAGGCCGCGCTTAACGCTGAACGCGGCCATTCGGCCTCTCTTGAAGCCTACTCGCAGGCTCAGCAAGCAGGCGACGCGGCCAGGATCGCGGAGCTTTCAGCTGAGATTGAAAAATATAAAACAGCGGATAAGTCTTTCGGTTCACGGCTTAAGCGGGTTATTAAGGGTGTAAAATAGCGAATAGCGAAATAGTGAAATAGCGAATAGGGAATCTGGGATGGAAGTGTTCCTTAATTCCCTGATGTTTCACTACTTCGCTATTTCGCTATTCACTATTTTCTAAGTATAATTACTAATATGATTAAGCTCAAAAAGCTTAACGGCTTTGAAATTATAGTAAACGCGGAGCTTATTGAAAGTGTTGAGGCCACCCCCGACACCGTAATAAGCCTAGCCACCGGCAACAGGTTTATTGTCAGGGATTCCGTGGAGGAAGTGGTGGCCAGGGTGGTGGAGTATAAGAAGAAGGTTTATAGCGAGCGCAAGGTAATAAACCCCATAGAGGGATTTGAAAGAAAGTAGCAAGCGAAGGAATGTTCGCTGGTAGGTGTGCAGCTAGTAGGCCAGTAAGCTAGTATGCAAGTAGGCTCTGAAAAGCATACCAGCATACCCGCCTACTAGCCTACCGGCTATTTATAGCGCTTCAAATAGGAAATTCTTTATGGATATAGCTACGATAAGCGGAATAATAGTGTTCCTCGGTTTCGTCTTTGGGGCTATTTACATGGGCGAAGGCATGGGCGGCTTTAAGCCATTCATGAATCTGGAGGCTTTTCTTGTGGTTATGGGCGGAACCTTCTGCGCCATTTTGGTTAATTACCCTATGTCCGCCATTATAGGGGTAGGCAGGGTTCTCAAGCAGGTGCTGACTTCCAAAGGTGAGGATACCTCCCGGCTGGTTTCCACCTTTGTCATGCTTTCCCAAAAGGCCAAAAAAGATGGTTTTCTGGCCCTTGAAGGGGATGTGAAGGCTTTGGATAATGACTTTTTAAAGAGAGGCGTGCAGCTTGTTATAGACGGCGCGGATCATGAATTTATACGGAACATGCTGGAAACAGAGCTCGATTTCATAAGGGAACGCCATAAAGTGGGGCGGGAAATTTTCAATGCCCTCGGTACTTATGCCCCGGCTTTCGGTATTATCGGCACGGTGCTCGGCATGATAATGATGCTTTCTTCCATAGAGGATGTGGCGCAAGTCCCAAGGCGTATGGCGCTCGCGCTTGCGGCCGCTTTCTACGGACTAGGCGCCGGCTACTGGCTTTTTCTGCCCATGGCCGGAAAGCTTAAACACCGTTCCGAGGAAGAACTTTTTGTGAAAGAGATCATTATAAGAGGCGTGTTATTGCTTCAAAGCGGCTCCACCCCAAGCGTGGTTGAGGCGAATCTGAAGGCGTATCTGGAGCCTTCAAAACGGATTAATGTCAAGAAGTAGATCCACGCCGAAGCGGCGGGATAGTGGCCAGTGAACAGTGGTCAGCTTTAATTATTAATCTCTTCTCACCGCTTACTGTTCACTGTGCACTGCACACTGTCCACTATTTTTTATTATGCCTTTAAAAGCCAGGAACATGATCCCCGAAGACGATATGCGAGTGGCGCAAATAGGCCATCCGGCCCCGCCTTGGCTGATCAACTACGCCGACCTGATGACTGAGCTTGTTTGTTTTTTTATCATTCTTTACGCCTTGTCCGCCGCCTTGAACAAGGACATGCAAAAAGCCCAGCAGGATATACAGGAGATGATAAAGCAGGGCCAGATGCAGGGCCAGGTCAAAATGGACAAAGAAGGTCTGCGCATCACACTTGAAGAGCAGGGCCAGGTGCCTTTTTTTGAAAGCGGCCGCGCCGAGATAACCGAAGAGATGCGCTTGAAATTGGATAAAATAGCCCCGGTGCTTAAAAACCTCTCCGGCAAGCACGACATAATAGTGGAAGGTCATACCGACAATATCCCGATAAGGACCAGGCAATTCGCCACCAACTGGGAGCTTTCAACTGCCAGAGCCACCAGCGTGGTCAGAGGTTTTCTGGATTTGGGTTTCCCACCCAAACGGATGGCGGCCATAGGGTACGGCGAGTTTCACCCCGCGGTTGTAAACAACACCGAGGAAAACCGCCGTAAGAATCGCAGGGTGGTGTTTTTTGTGAAAAATACGCCATATCCCGACCCGATAGCTGCCGCTCCGGGAACCACACCGCCGGCTTTGTCGCCGACAGTTATTACCCCGGCCCAAACACCGGATGATGACTTTCAGGTTCAAGCCGAGCAGGCTGCTCCCGCGCCGGGAGAAACCGTGCCCCAAACGCAGGAGCAAGGAGAGGGCCAATGAGGGAAGTGACCGGTAACCAGTGACCGGTAATCGGTAACTAGTGAAGAGATAAGAAAATGAAAAACTTAATTAAAAATGTTGGATTCTGCGTGGCTTTTATCGTGTTGTCCGGCTGTTTCGGCGGACTTAGAACCCTTAATGTCAAGGATTTCACGGAGCAGAGGGTGACTGACCTTTCCCTTACCAAAAAAGTAACCGGCAAGCGGGAGTTCATTTTCTTTTCAACCACTAAAATGGGGGTCTTCCTTGAAGGCAATGTGCAGGGTATAATTACCGACTACCAGGGAAATCCCATAGAAGGCGTGACCATAAAAATCATGCCTGAATCGGCCAAAGACAAAAGCGGGGAAGCTGACGCTTTCGCCTCGGCGGGAGATAATGCCAATTCCTACATAAACCTTTCTTTTTCTCCCGGTATAAGCGATTCCATGGGCCTCTATAAGATACATTTTTCCCTGCCTTTGACGGATAATGAGGTGGACCTGAAAGGTAAGCTGGTTTATAATCCGGGCTGGGACCAGCAGAAAATGAATTTAGGTAAAGCTTATGAGCCGCAGACCAAGGAAACTCCGTTTCGGCTTTACTATAGCATGAAGACGGGGTTTCTGGCGTTCGCGGAGGGTGTGCGCAAGATGGTGGTGCAGCCTGTGGGAGAGGGAACCGGCCGTCTGAATGTATTGCCGGGGGCCAAAGCCCCGGTTGCTAAGCCCAAGGCGGAAGCTGCCCCGGCCGCCGGCAAAGCGGAAGAGGACCTCTTCAAGGGTTTTGATTTCGGGCAGTAAAGCCAGCTGGTAGGCTGGTAAGCTGGTATGCTGGTATGCTTTTCTGAGCCTACAAGCCTACCCGCCTACTAGCCTACTAGCATTTTATACGTTATGCCCAAAAAAATAGCCGTCGCCATGTCGGGGGGGGTTGATTCTTCAGTAGCCGCGGCCCTGCTTAAACAGCAGGGCTTTGAGGTTATAGGCCTTACTCTGCGGCTGTTCAATGAGGAACGCGGAGAAATTTCCTGCTGCGGAGGCGCGTCCAGTGTTTTAAAGGCGCGCAGTTCCGCCCACGCTATCGGGATAAGACATTATTTTAAAAACGCGCAGGAATTATTTTCCAAAAAGGTGGTAGATAATTTCGTGAGTGTATATCTTTCGGGCGGCACGCCGAATCCATGCGTTGAATGCAACCGCCATCTTAAATTTTCCCGCCTTTTTGATTTCGCGCTGGACCTTGGCGCTTCGGCGCTTGCCACCGGACATTACGCGCGCATTGAAGAAACGGACGGGACCCCCGCCCTTTTGCGCGGGCTTGATCCGCTTAAAGACCAGAGCTATTTTCTTTATTGTCTCAAAAAAGAGCAGTTGGGACGCGTGCTGTTTCCGCTTGGCGCCTTAACTAAGGCCGAAGTACGGGCGATGGCCGCCGGCCTGGCGCTTCCCGCCGCGCTTGAACCGGAAAGCAAGGATATTTGTTTTGTCACGGAAGGTAATTATGACGCCTGGCTTAAAAAAACAGCGGGGGTGCGGGCGCGTAAAGGCAGGATCCTGGATCAAAGCGGAAAAGTTATAGGTTCACATTCCGGTTTTTTTAATTTCACCGTCGGCCAGCGAAAAGGGCTCGGGGTTTACGGCGCCGAGCGGATGTACGTGACGGAAACAAGGCCGGACTCAAACGAGGTGGTTGTGGGGCCGCTCAAGCTGGCGCGAAAGTCCGCTTTTACCCTGGTTTCGGCCGTCGGGGGGGTAAACTGGCTGGTCAAAGAACCGCCGACGGGCGCGCGCATGCGGGCCCAGATCCGTTACCGTCACGCCCCGGCGGCTTGTGTGTTTGAAAAAAAACATAATGGGAAACTGAGATTTGTTTTTGAAGAACCGCAGTTCGCAGTGGCAAAAGGCCAGTCCGCCGTATTTTATGACGGAGACAGAGTTTTAGGCGGAGGGATAATAGAAGATAGTGATTGAGTGATTAAGCCGTATCCGGAGAATAAGAGGGAGTTATTAACTGAATCACTCATCACTCAATCACTACTATTAAGGAGCTTTATCGTGAAAAAAATGATCGTTGTGGTTTTCGGCGGGAAGTCGCCTGAACATGAAGTTTCCATAGAATCGGCTAAAACTGTCTGCGCGGAACTTTTAAAAGCCGGCTTTTTGCCGAAGCCGGTCTATGTCACAAAGGAAGGCTATTGGCTTCTGGCGGATTATCAGGCTCTTAAAGCGGGGGGAAAATTAGGCGGTGAATTTATTGAACCTTCTTTTAAGGAGGGCTGTTTTAAAACTGCGGGCGGTAAAAAAATAAAGCCCGCGGCTGTATTCCCTATTATTCACGGCGCCACTGGAGAGGACGGCAAGCTGCAGGGGCTTTTTGAACTCCTGGGTATGCCCTATGTCGGGTGCGGGGTTACGGCCTCGGCGCTGGGTATGGATAAGATTATCTCAAAAAAACTTGCCGCCGCGGCGGGAGCGCCGGTTTTACCCCATGTGCTCATTCGCGCGGCTGAAAAAAAACACCGGAATCCGGCGCTCAAAAAAGCCGCCGGCCTCGGATTTCCCCTTTTTGTTAAACCGGTTACTTTGGGGTCTTCCGTGGGGATAACCAAGGTGAAAAAAGCGCGTGAGCTTAAGGCCGCGGTAAATTACGCTTTTCATTATGATACGGCTGTGATGGTGGAAAAAGGGATAGATCACGCCAGGGAAATAGTCTGCGGCGTGCTTGGAGAGGGTTATGGCGCCCGCGCAAGCGTGTGCGGGGAGGTCAGGCCCGTTGGAGGCCATGAATTTTACGATTATGAGGCGAAATATCTGGATGAAAACGGCATGAAATTTATTCTTCCCGCCCCTATCGCAACGGGCATTGCCCGCAGGCTTAGAGAACTTTCAGTAATAATATTCGGGGCGCTCGGCTGCCACGGTATGGCGAGGATAGATTTTTTAATGGATCCGGGAAATGAAAACAAATTTTATTTTTGCGAGATAAATACCGTTCCGGGTTTTACTTCGCATAGCCTGTATCCGGGGCTATGGGCCAAAACCGGCCTGCCGCCGGCGAAAACCGTTGCAAAACTGGTTGGACTTGCCGTCAAAAGGCGCAAGCAACTATCACATCTAAGCACTAATAGGGAATGAACAGTGGCTAGTGGATAGTTGCGAGTGGACGGAAAGCGGTGTTTTGCGCTCCTGCGTTTCACTTGCCACTAACCACTAATCACTCGCCACTCATCACTGTCCCGTGTCCTCTTCATCCACATATTCATATTCGTCCGAAGGCGGGGTTTGCTTTGGCGGGGCCTGCGTGTGGGGCGCTGTCTGCCTGGCTTGCGCTTTGGCCGGGGCCTTGGTCCGCGCTCCAGCGCGCGTCCGCTGTGGTCGGCGGGTTTTTGACACTGAGGCCGATATCAGGGATTCCATGGCCGTTTTACCGATTTCATCAAGAGGTTTAACGGTTCCCGGTTTTACGTTCACTTCATAAAAGAAAGAAAGACGGCTTTTCCCGTCTTTGGAGGGAATTACGGCGGCAACCGCGTAAGCGCCTGGAGCGGCCGGGTATTTGCCCGTCTCCGGCGTGTTACCGGACTGGGTACAATTTTCCCAATTCAGCTTATCAGAATCCCAACCGGCTTTAGCTGCCTCCTGGCGGATGGCGTTTTCCAGCGTTAAGGCGCCGGGGCGCAGCGCATAGGTATGTATAAAATAAATTACTTCAGGGGGGAGGGATTCAGCTTTTATGGCAGCCGGCTGTTCGGGCATGGAAAGCTCTGCGGATGTCGCAGGGGGTTGGCCGTTTTGTGGGTCGGAGGATTGTATCTGCTCTGCCGGCGACTGCGCGTTGGAAGCAGGCGCGGCCTTATTGTCCGAAAGGAATGGAATGGGAAAAGGTATAAACTTTGTCGCGTCAAATCCCATGAATTGTTTAAGGCCGAAAACGGCGACAAGCGCTATGCCGGTAATCAGGAGCAGTGTAACAGTAAATTTATATACCTTTTTAAAAAATGAGCCGTTCTTTAAGCTTTTTCTGCCGGAATCCACTATCTCAGTCTGTTTTTTTTCTTTTTGGGGCGACTCAATTTTTATTTTTTCTTTCAGCGTGGCGGTTATTTTCCCCTCGGCCGCAGCCGAAAGAGAGTGCTTTATTTCTGAAACCTCCTTTTCAAGATAGCTCAGCTTCAAAAGCAGGTCGCGCTGGAACTGGATAGTGTCTGTTGCGGCAGGCATTTCGCTCATGCGTTCAAGCTTTTGCCTTAGCGGTTCCAACAGGGAATTAAGTTCCTGTCGGGTAAGCGCTGTTTCGCAAAGAGCTTGCATTTTTGCTGAAAGAGCTTCAAGCGCCGCGGTATCAAGCGCCGCCGGGGCGGAGGGATTCGGCTCAGGGGCCTGATTGCCAACGGCGGGGGCTGCGCCACTATCCGCTTTTATCTGGGAAAGATTCAGGGAGTCAGAACCTGCGTTGGCGCTTCTGGCCAATTCAGTGACCGGATGCTCAATTTTACCGTCGCTTTTAAGCGCTCCAAAATGGTTTACCTCTATTCCTGTGTTGTCAAGCGGGCTTGGAGGGGGGGCAGTGGGTTCAAGGGAAGACGCGGAAAGCGGTTTAAATTTAATTTCCGCCGGAGTCTCTGTTCCGCCTGCGGCGCTGTCAGCGGCCGGGATCGGAGAGGTGGCTTGGAAAGCTGAAGGCTGCCCGCCAAACGATCCGGCGGAAATTCCGGGCGCGGCAGGGGCGGAGGGAGCGGGGGAATTAAATATGAGAGCCACTTCGGGATAGGTTGACGCCTCTTTCCAATCCTCCGTTTTTTCTCCAACGGGCGTTTGCGGGCAGATAAGAGAAGAACCCTCAAAGCCCGGAAGCTCCAATAGCTTCTCTTTTTCAAAAGGACCAAGGATCTCATTGTTCATATACGCCCAATATTTCATAAAATTCTCCAGCGCTTCAGTTCTTAATCACGCAGAACCGTCTTTAAATTCTAGTTTTACCGTGTTACGGAAATAATAACTTATAGTTAAATTGTTATACAATATAAGTAGGATTTGTCCACTAGGAAGAGATTACGGTGATAACGGACAACGATTACAGTGATAACAGAGCGATCAGGGGGATGCTGCTCCGACGAAAATCTCTGTAATCTATGCAGTTATCACTGTAATCTCTTTATTGATATGAATACAAAGACCATTCGTTTCCTCATTTATTTTTTTCTGGCGGTTATTGCCGTTTTTACTTTTTTGATTTTTATTAACGCATTGGGCGGCCGCGCTTCGGACGACGCGCCTGGCAACGCCTCCGCGCTGGCGCAATCCGCTTTGGCAGACGCACGATTTAACGCTTTTCAAAAGGGAACATCTCCCGCGCCCGCGGCACATAATTCCCCTGGTTCAAGTGTGAAGGCGGAGGGCGCTATAATGATAGTTCGTGAGGATGATTTTCAGGGCGTGGCTGAGGCCCCGAAAAACACCATGGACATGCTGGGCGAAATGTCCGGAGCAAATAAAGGGAAAGCGCATCCCATCGCCCTTAAAGCCAGCGATCTTGACAAAAAAATGGCCCCGATAGGGAAACCGCCAAAGATACCGGTTTTAACGGGTTCGTCGGTGCCTGGCCTTGGTAAGACGCCGGATGGCGGGCCTGGCATGATAACGGCCCCTGTAGACTACAAGCTGTTTACCAGCTCTAAAACCTGGTCGGCTTTCGCCAATTCCCATAAATGCGATTCCGTTAAGGCGGATTTTTTAAAAGAAAATGTGCTGATTCTGATTTCTCTCTCGGATTTTCCAAGCGGTATCTTTAAAATAATGGCTTTAGCGAAGGGAAAGAAAGAACTGGTTGTCCGCTACAGGGTGGATGCGCTTGCCATGTCGTTGGCAAGCGAAATAGGCGCGCAACAGGTTTACTCAAGCGTGGTAGTTCCAAAGCAGGGGCAGCGGGTGCGCCTTGAACAGGTGCCTTGAAGAATAGCAATTTAGAGGCGTAGCAATTTGGACGCAAAGCAATCTAAAGAATCTCTTCTTTGATGAGTCTTTCCTGAAGGGCATGCGAGCTGGTAGGCTCTGAAAGGCATACCAGCTTACCAGCAGCCTTCCTAAGGGGTTTTGGCAGGGGTTTCGGCGGCAAAAATTTCTATTTTGGCGTCCTTGCGCAGATCTTTTAAGTAGTCTATCATGGCTTTGGCGAAATTGCTCTGGGTTAATATCTGGCCAAGGTCGTCTTTTACTATATCGTATTTCAGTTTTTGCGGGGCCCTCTTTTCCTCAAGCCGGATAAGGTGGTAGCCGAATTTGCTCTCAACCGGGCCTGAAGTTCCGCCCACATTCAGCGCGAAGGCTTTAGCCTCTATCTCCTTCGGCAGAAGGCCTTTCAGCGCGTATCCTAGATCCCCGCCTTTTTTCGCGCTTTCTGCGTCCTGGGAATATTTAATCGCGGCGTCTTCAAAATCAAGTCCGCTGTCCAGCTCTTTTTTTATTTCCTCCGCCCTTTTAAGAGTTTTGGTCTTTTCAACAAGCGTCGGCGCAGTATCAAATTTTATGAGTATATGGCGCAGGCGCACGCGTTCGGCTGTCAGCTCCTTGAAACGCTGTGCAACAGCTTTCAGGTCCTCGCGGGTTTCTTCGTCCATGCCTTTAAGCGTGGATGTGTCGCCCTTTATAATAAAACTGATATTGTCAAAATACTCCCTCACATCTTCCTCCGAGGGTGTTTTTACCTTCGGCCTTATGGCCTCTTCCACCAGTTTGCGCACCATCAGCTGCTTTTTTATGCGGACGCGGAATTCTTCAAGCGTGATTTCTTCCTTTTTCAGTTCGCGCAGAAACGCCGAATCGGCCGCGTCGGGGGGCAGATCGGCGCCTGTTTCATCTTTTGAGAAACGGGTTTTTATCTCATTGACGCCGTTGTCCAGTTCCCTGTCGTAAATTTTTATTTTCAGGGTTTCGGCCTTCTGCCTGAGAAGGGCCTCATCTATCAATTTATCCAGGGCCGCTTTGTCTATCTGGGCGGCCGCGTCTTTCTGGAAGAAAAAATCAGGCATCATCGCGCGATACTGCTCTATCAAAGCGTCTTTGGCCTTGTTATACTCGCTCATCAGCACCGGCTCGTTGTTTATCTTGGCGGCCAGTTCGTCAAGAACCTTTGCCTGGACCGGCGCCGATAACACGGCCGCGAAGCCGGCTAGCGCTAAACTATTTATAATTTTCATCCAGAACCTCCACTTTTATTTTTGACTGGAATTCGTTCAGGTAGACGTCAAATTTTCTCTTTTCCAGGATCCGTCTTATCCGTTCTTTTGCCTCGCGGGGGTCTGCTTTGTTCTGCGAAACTTTTTTAAGTATGTGGTAGCCGAGGCTGGTTTTTACCACGCCCTGCACTTCACCCGGGCGCATTTTAAAGGCCATATCCTCCAATTCCGGTATAAATTCCCCGTACATCACCGGAGGCAGGCGGACATTTTCCTTGTCCATGGAATATTCTTTGGCCATTTTGTTAAAATCAGCCCCGGATTTTATCTTTCGTATGGTTTTCTCGGCTTCTTCGGAGCTGTCCAGTATTATGTGGTCCACCACTATCTTGTAGGGATGCTTCTGATAATACTGTTCGGTTTCTTCGTCCGTAATCTTCAGCTCCTTGGCGCGCAGGTCTTCAACCCACATTTTTGTAAGGGTAAAGTTCTTGTATTCCGTGAGTTTGGCCTTCATTTCTGTTTCCATCCGTTTAACGCTTTCTTTGTACTGCGCCGATTTCGCCACGGCGGATTTTTTTGCGGCCAGCTCAAGCAGTTTTTCATGGATTAAAATGTCCATAAACTGCTTTCGTCCGGGTTTGGTGGCCAGATATTGCTGGGCATCAGGGCTTATTTCCGTAAGCTTTTCATTCACATACTTTTCGGTAAACTTTTCGGAGCCTACCCTTGCCACTATCCGGTCGCCCTGCTTAGAGCAGGCGGCCAAAAACAACGCGGAAAAAAGGAACAATAAAAAGTTTTTCATATTCCAAATCTAGCATTTTACGGCGCTTTGCCGCAATAACAAGAGCTGAAAAAGGTGGCAGGTATCAGGTGACAGGCTGCGGGTAACAACCGTTTTCTGCCTGTAACCTGTAGCCTGCAACCTCACCTGGTTTAAGCATTTTCTAATTCAAACATGATGGTGAAATGTATCGTCGTTACTCCGTCGTAATTCTTTTGCTAAGCCTCCATTTCTGAATGTTTTTGTGCCTCTCGGCAGCACTTTTCTGAACAACTTGTCTTT
>Ga0209417_1000737_pt1 | contig 70234 bp, 46 predicted proteins | sample RifGroF2_FD_184002 | JGI IMG/M metagenome (GOLD analysis project Ga0209417, IMG submission 184002) | Groundwater microbial communities from Rifle, Colorado, USA - Groundwater F2 (SPAdes) (version 2) | ecosystem: Environmental > Aquatic > Deep subsurface > Groundwater | place: Rifle, Colorado... | reverse complement strand
TCAATATCCAAATCAATTTTCCGTATTAAGACACCACTTGTATTATAAATTTCAACAGTAGCTTTTCCAAATTCAGTGGTGGCCAGTTGAATATTCAGCTTATCAGCAAAAGGGTTTGGATAAACTGAAACAGGTTTTTCCTCTGCAGGCTCCTCAGGTACAATAAAGCTGGGCGACCACCATTGATCGAGGAACATCAGGCGTTTGTTGATCCAGTCATTCATCCAGTTAATCTCGGAGGAATAAGTAGTACCCACATAATAATTTGGCCATATTTTCACCCCCATAATTGGCCAACGAGCATAATTCCGGGGTACAGCTTCTGAAAGAAGATTGGTTAGGCTATCAACTACAAATGTAATTCGCTGGTTCGAAAGTTGTTTTTTCCGAAGTAATTGCCACCGGGTAATGAGTTTATTCATATAATCTTTATCCTGGGTCAACTTGATCCACCAAAATGGGTTCTGCCAATAATCGGCGCCAAGATCAGGCTGATATTGAAATCCGTCGGTGATCCAACCATTGTAATAATCAGCATTTCCAAAGCCCAGATTAAAATCCCAGATTGGGCCACAGTTTAATAAATCATTCTTTCCTTTGTACAAATAGGAACTTAATCGGTATCCATCGACATTTTTAGCTAGTTCGTTTATAATCATAAAATCAATAAACGAGGTGTCATTCAGAAATTCATGGTAACTTCCCTGACCTGAATATTTTGAAAAATAAAGTGAATTTTCCATATTTCTGATCCAGGTCTGGATGTAAGATTTTTGCTCCCGCGTGATTACGTCAGGGTTAGGATAGTCGTACTGATAATAGGTTTTCCCAGCCGGGTTTGAATAATCAGAAGTCCAGCCATCACTTTGCCTCCCGGTGGTTTTGTCAATTTTCACGATGTATCCGCCCGTTAAATTATCTCCTGAAATATCAGTTGTGGTAAGCTTTGCTATGTCAACGCGATTTTTGTTCCGCTTGATTTTTTCCATCAGAACATAAACTCCATCGTACCTGTCATTTAGGATAAGTTCCACAAAGCGGCAACGGGGTGACCAATGCCCCAGCGAAGCATCCAGCGTATAAGTCAGCACATCCCGAATCATTGTTTTATCGGTATAAGGCGCATATAGAATCCAGTCATTCTCTTTAGGCAAACCCAGGAGAGTAGTATCAGTCGTCATTAATTCAAGTGATTTCGTTTCAAAGCCATAACTTTTTTTAGGAAACATCTGAGATGAAGATCCTCTGATTTCAATGCCAATTTTACCCTTGAAATCATTCATGGCATCATTGATGGAATTTTGCTTCCCAGGACCATTCCAAATGATACCAAAATCAGCGATAATTTTTGGGGAATCAGAAATAAATTGGCCGTTAGTATTGATTATAACAATTGGAAGATTTGTTGTTGTAAGGGTTTGGGCAGCTGAAATAAAAGAAATCAGGAATAAAAATTGAAATGCGAAAGGAAATCTTAGGTATGAAAACATTGGTCTAGGTAGGTTGATAGAAAAAAAACAAAAAAGCAAAGCTCCCGGTGACCGAAAGCTTTGCCTTGAAAGATTACAATTCGCGAATCCAGATATTCCTGTAACTTACCGGATTACCATGATCTTGTAATTCAATTGGTCCGGCGCCGTGAGGTTTTACAAAGTACTCTGGAACTCCAATATATTCAGTTGGTCCGCGAAGGGCCACATGGTTCTGAACAAGTACTCCATTGTGCAGTACTGTTACAGTTGGAGGCGTAAAAAAAGTTCCATTTGGATTGAACCTCGGAGCGGTGTAAATAATGTCATAACCCTGCCATACCCCGGGACCTTTGCAAGCATTTACCAATGGCGGGTGCTGTTTGTATAAACTTCCGGCCTGACCATTACGGTAAGTACGGTTATTGAAATTGTCCAACACCTGAACTTCATAAATTCCCTGAAGGAAAACGCCACTATTTCCGCGCCCCTGACTTTCACCGATGACTTCAGCCGGAGAACGCCATTCAATATGAAGTTGAAAGTCGTTAAACATGCGCTTTGTTCTTATTATTCCGGCACCCCTGGCAACTGTTGCACATCCGTCAGCAACCTTCCAGCCGGGTTCTGCTCCTGAACCATTTGTCCATTCAGCACTTAGATTACTGCCATCAAAAAGTACAATGGCATCGGAAGGAGCATCTTTTGGAGTTTCTCCGGGAGTCACTAAGGTAATTTCAGGATCCCAGATTTCGGTCATTTCAGGTTTCATCGGAAAATCGGTCCGTCCCTGCGCAAAAACTGCAGTACAAGCTAAAACAGCCGCTGCTGAAGTTAAAAGTTGTTTCATTTTTGTTGGTTTTTAAGTTGATTTATTGAATAGTAAAAATCATTTGTTATTCGGAAAAAGAAAAGAGGAATTAGGAAAAAGTCAATAGTCATTAAGAAATCAAAAGCATTTTCTAATGACTATTGACTGATAACTTGATCCTATAGGTCAAGTTCTTTCATGATCGAGTCAATTTTTTCATCAGCCTTTGCTTCAACTGCATCATAATCGGTACGATTGGTCAGATTACCGGCAACTTCAAAATAGAATTTGATTTTTGGTTCTGTTCCTGAAGGGCGTACTGAAATCTTAGTTCCGTCTTCGGTAAAAAACTGCAATACATTGGAAGTTGTCTTCTGATCGATTTTAGTTTCTTCACCAGTAAGGATATTTTTAGCAATATTAATATCGTAATCCTTCACCAGCTTCAACTTCGAACCTCCAAGTACTTTTGGCGGATTGGAACGGAAAGTAACCATCATTTGCTGAATTTCTTCAGCTCCGGACTTTCCTTTACGCACCACATATTTCATTTTTTCACGTGAGAAACCGTATTCAAGATAAATATCGAGCAGCATTTCGTACAACGATTTGCCCTGATCTTTAGCCCAGGCTACAATTTCAGCCATCAAAGCGCAAGATGAAACCGCATCTTTATCGCGGACAAAATCGGCTGGCATAAATCCGAAACTTTCTTCGCCACCACCAATATATTTTTTCTGACCTTCCAGATCGCGTATTACTTCGGCGATGTATTTAAAACCGGTAAAAACATCATAGAAATCGACCTTGTTCCGCTGAGCAATTTCCGCAATCAGTTCAGTTGTCACTATAGTTTTTACAATGAACTCGTTTCCGCTTAGCTTGCCACTTTCTTTCCGTTTACTGATAATGTAATAAATGAAAACTAATGCGGTCTGATTTCCGTTCAGGATAACAAATTTTCCCTGATCGTTTTTTACTGCAACGCCGATACGATCCGCGTCGGGATCAGAGGCCAGTACAACATCGGCATCTACTTCAACAGCTTTTGCTATGGCCATTTCCAGGGCAGCCGTTTCTTCCGGATTCGGAGAAACTACGGTTGGAAAATTGCCGCTAACCACATCCTGTTCAGGCACATTGATAATATTGGTAAATCCAAATGCACGCAATGCTGCCGGAATCATCCGGACACCAGTCCCATGAATCGGAGTATAAACAATCTTTAAATCCTTTTGCCGTTGAACAACTTCAGGTGAAATAGATACGCTTTTCACCCTTTCGAGGAAAAGTTCATCCATCTGGCTACCCAAAAGAGTAATCAAACTCTTGTTGCCCTTAAATTTAATGTCAGCAGCTTTTACTTTCGAAACTTCGTCAATAATGTTTTCGTCGTGTGGGGAAACGATTTGTGAGCCATCGTCCCAATAAGCTTTGTAGCCATTGTATTCCTTTGGATTGTGCGAAGCGGTAAGAATGATTCCGCTCTGGCAGCCCAATTCACGAATTGCAAATGAAAGTTCAGGAGTGGGTCGAAGATCATCAAACAGGTATACCTTTATTCCATTGGCGGAGAAAATTTCGGCGCTGGTTTCAGAAAATAAACGACTATTATTTCTACAGTCATAAGCAATGGCCACTTTAATTTCAGAAAGGGTTGAAAATTCTTTTTTCAAATAATTGCTCAATCCCTGGGTTGCTGCACCAACTGTGTATATATTCATTCGATTGGTTCCAGCGCCCATGATTCCTCGCAATCCACCGGTACCAAATTCCAAATCGCGGTAAAATGAATCAATCAATTCAGTCGGATCTTCATTGCCGAGCATGCGCCGAACTTCTGCTTGGGTTGTTTCATCGTAAACATCCGTCAGCCATTCTGCTGCTTTCTGTTTTACACTTTCCAAAACATCCTGATTTGTTGCCATATCTTAATTATTTACTATTTAACTATTTACAATTTACTATTTGGAAAATCTATTTCCGAAAGAATTCAACCAGACTATCTCTCCAATGCGGAATTTGAAAGTCAAAATTAAGTTTAATTTTCGATTTATTGAGGACACTATAGGGTGGTCGTGGAACAGGAGAAGGATAATCTTCAGTTGCAATTGGCTTCGCTTTACAGTTTATTCCGCCAATCTCGAAAATGGCCTTGGCAAAATCGTACCAGCTGCAAACTCCTTCATTTGAATAATGGTAAATTCCCGGAATAAACGCTTTTTCATCCTTGGTTGCAGATGATATTATCATCAAAATTGCTGAAGCAAGATCAGCGGCATTGGTGGGAGTGCCAATCTGATCGACGATGACACCCAACTCAGGTTTTTCATTTCCCAGGCGAACCATGGTCTTAACGAAATTATTTCCAAAAGTTGAATACAACCATGAAGTGCGGATGATCAGACTATCCGGATTCATTTTTTGACACAGTTTTTCTCCATCCAGTTTGGTTTTTCCATATGCCGATTGCGGATCGACACGATCATCTTCCTTATATGGCCGGGGTCCTTTCCCGCTAAAAACATAATCGGTAGAAATATGAATGATTTTACAAGCAATTTCGGCTGATTGTTCTGCCAAAATACCTACCGCAGTAGCATTAAGTAAGGTTGCCGTTGAAAGATCGGTTTCTGCCTTGTCGACTGCTGTATAGGCTGCACAATTAATCAGATATGAGGGTTTAAAAGTAGTCAGATAGTCAGCAACTTTCCACGGATTGGTAATATCAAGTTCGTCAACATCAGTAAATGAAAATTCAATTTCAGGAAATGATCCTGAAATTTTTCGGATCTCTGATCCTAATTGTCCATTACTTCCTGTCACCAGTACTTTAATCATCGCTATTAAAATTTAAAATTCATTTCAGCATCTGCAAAAAAAGGAAGAGCCATATCTTTGGCAGAAATTACAGCATCTTCAAGAGGCAATCCCCAATCGATTTTTAAAACCGGATCATCAAAGCGAATTCCCCGGTCAGCAATCGGATTGTAAAATGCATCACATTTATAAGAAAAAATGGCATATTCGCTTAATACCGAAAAGCCGTGGGCAAATCCTTTCGGAATGTAAAACTGATTCTTTTTAGAGGCGCTTACTTCTACACCAAACCATTGACCAAAAGTTGGCGAACCTTCACGCAAATCGACAGCAACATCGTAAACCGTTCCACGAACTACACGAATCAGCTTGGCTTGAGCATAAGGGGCAAGCTGATAATGTAAACCGCGAATAACGCCACGGTGTGATTTCGATTCGTTGTCCTGAACAAAGCCTGTATTCAATCCGGCTTTTGCAAATTTTGTTTCACTAAAGCTTTCAAAAAAATATCCCCTTTCATCAGCAAAAACCCGGGGTTCTATGATGAGTAGTCCCGGGATTGGAGTTTCAATTATCTTCATACGTAATTGTTGTTGTTATATTCAATTGTTGCGGGTTACGCGTTACGACTTAGTTTGTCCCCTGAAAGCACCTGTTTATTTTCAAGCCTTCCGCCAGCTGGCGGAGAGGTTTGGAGGGGGCTTTCCTAAAACGAAAAAACTTTCCGGTTGGCCAATTTTATTAAATACTCACCATATTGATTTTTTTTTAGTGGTTCAGCCAATTTCAATAACTGTTCTTTGGTGATAAACCCTTTTAAAAATGCAATTTCTTCAATGCACGACACTTTCAGTCCCTGGCGCTCTTCAATGGTATGAATATAATTTGATGCTTGCATTAAACTTTCATGAGTACCAGTATCGAGCCAGGCAAAACCACGTCCAAGTAACTTCATGTTTAACCTGCCTTCTTCCAGATAAACCCTGTTCAGATCGGTAATTTCCAACTCGCCCCTTTTTGATGGCTTTAAAACCTTTGCTTTCTTAACCACATCGTTACTGTAAAAATATAAACCTGTAACCGCATAATTTGATTTCGGTTCCAAAGGTTTTTCTTCAATTGACAATACTTTACCAGTATCATCAAATTCGGCAACACCGTATCGTTCAGGATCATTCACATAGTAACCGAAAACGATTGCCCCATCTTTTAGGGAGGCTGCTTCTTCCAGGATAGAACTGAAATTGTAACCATAAAATATGTTGTCGCCTAAAACCATACAAACCGAATCGTCGCCAATAAACTTTTCGCCAATGGTAAATGCCTGGGCTAATCCATCAGGAGAAGGTTGAATGGCATATTCGAGTTTCAATCCCAACTGACTGCCATCTTCAAGCAAGTCAGAATACAAATGAATGTCCTTTGGAGTCGAAATAATCAGGATTTCACGGATACCAGCCAGCATTAATACAGATAATGGATAATAAATCATTGGTTTATCGTAGATCGGTATGATTTGTTTCGAAATACTTTTAGTTATCGGATACAACCGTGTACCTGATCCACCTGCAAGAATAATTCCCTTCATTTTATAATATTTATTTATTCGGATAAAAGCTGATCAAAATATTCAATGGTTTTAATTAGTCCTTCACGCAATGGCACTTTAGGTTCCCAACCTCCTAATTTTTCCCTGGCTAAAGAAATATCGGGTTGTCGTTGCGTAGGATCATCTTCAGGTAAAGGAAGATAGATCATTTTAGATTTTGAACCTGTAAGCTCGATAACAGTACTGGCTAATTCCAACATGGTAAACTCTCCCGGATTTCCAATATTAACGGGGCCAATAAAATCATCACCGGTTGCCATCATTCGGGTCATGCCTTCAATTAAATCTGATACATACTGAAAACTTCGGGTTTGAGTTCCATCGCCCATAATGGTAATGTCCTTATTTTGCAAGGCCTGAACGATAAAGTTTGATACTACCCGACCATCATCAGGTTCCATCTTCGGACCATAGGTATTGAAAATCCGGATAATTTTAATGCGGACATTATTTTGAGTGTGATAATTCACAAATAACGACTCGGCGCAACGTTTCCCCTCATCATAACACGACCGGATTCCAATCGGATTCACGTGACCCCAATAATCTTCGGTTTGAGGATGAATATGTGGATCACCGTATACTTCGCTGGTTGATGCCTGTAAAATCTTTGCCCGGATTCGTTTAGCCAATCCAAGCATATTTACGGCTCCCATCACCGAAGTTTTAATCGTTTTGATAGGATTGTACTGGTAATGAACCGGAGAAGCCGGACATGCCAGATTGTATATTTCATCAACTTCGATAAAGTAGGGCATGGTAACATCATGCCGAATCAGTTCAAAATATGGATTATCAATTAAATGTACAATTTTTTGCTTTTTACCGGTAAAGTAGTTATCGATACAAATCACTTCGTTTCCGTCATTCAAAAGTCTTTCACATAAGTGAGATCCGACAAAGCCGGCGCCTCCGGTTACAAGTATCCTTTTCATTGTGAAATAATAATTGATTTCCGCCCAATACTGTAATAGTTAAATTTCAGGTCCTGCATTTCTTCCGGTTCATAAATATTACGACCATCAAAAATAGTTTTTGTTTTCAGTAATTTTTCAAGTATCCTGAAATTTGGCATCCGGAATTCAGGCCATTCAGTCACAACAATGAGAGCATCTGCATCAATACAGGCTTCGTATTCGTCTTTTGCATAAGAGATTGAATCTCCCAAAATCCTGCGAGCTTCATCCATGGCAATGGGATCAAATGCTACTATTGATGCTCCTGCTTTCAACAGCAAATCAATAATAACCAACGATGGAGCTTCACGCATATCATCGGTTTTGGGCTTGAATGACAAACCCCACATGGCAAACTTTAATCCGTTCAGGTTTTCACCAAAATGGGATATTATCTTTTTTATCAAGACTTCTTTTTGCCGGTAATTGACAGCCTCAACTGCTTTTAATATGTCGAGTGAATGCCCGTGTTCATCAGCAGTGCGTACCAAAGCCTGAACATCCTTTGGAAAACATGACCCCCCGTAACCGGTACCTGGATATATAAATTTATTCCCGATTCGGGCATCAGAACCAATACCTTTTCGGACCATTCCGACATCAGCTCCTACCAGTTCACAAAGATTGGCAATATCATTCATGAAGCTTATTTTAGTTGCAAGCATCGAATTTGCCGCATACTTTGTCATTTCAGAAGAGGAAATGTCCATAAACAAGATTGGATGTCCATTTAAGAGAAAAGGCTTATACAATTGACGCATAGTTTTCTCGGCTTCGTGTGATTCAATTCCAACCACAATACGGTCAGGTTTAAGAAAATCATCAACTGCGCTTCCTTCTTTCAAAAATTCAGGATTTGAAGCGACATCAAAAGGAACTTCCACATTTCGCTTTTTCAATTCTTCGAGTATGGCAGCTTTCACCTTTTTAGAAGTTCCAACGGGAACCGTACTTTTAGTGACAACCACCATGTAATGATCCATATTTTGACCGATTTCTCGTGCCACAGCCAACACATATTTCAAGTCAGCGCTACCGTCTTCGTCGGGAGGAGTGCCAACGGCAATAAATACTGCTTCCGCGTCAACCAAGCTATCCTTCAGGTTTGTTGTGAACGAAAGCCGGCCTTTTTCAACATTGTATTTGAAAATATCTTCCAATCCAGGTTCATAGATCGGAATCTGACCATTATTAAGCATGTCTATTTTACGCTTATCTACATCAACGCAAACCACATCAATACCTGTTTGGGAAAAACAAGTTCCGGAAACTAATCCGACATAACCGGTACCAACTACTACTATCTTCATATTTATGAAATGAAATTTTAAATGAATTCAATCAAAAATAACAAAATAACTTAACAGAACTATAACCAAAATATAAAAAAGCTAATTAAAGGTTTATGTAAACTTACTTAAAAGGAAACTTGAAATTGAATGAGAAATCCCAAACAACCGAAAATTCATTGAAAACCTTTGTTTTATAGCGGAATAGTCTTAATTTTGCGGCGCATTTTATTTATATACAGTCTAACTCATTAATTAATTGATTATTAAATGGTAGAAAACAAAACAGAGAACCTTGATCCAAAGGTTGAACTCGAACAACAGGAAACTGTTGAAGTACAGGATGTAGTGGTTGAAGAAACTACTGCTCCAATTGAAGAAACTGTTGCGGTGGAAGAAGAAGCTGCTGCCCAAATTGAAGAAACTATCGCTCCTGCAAAAGAGGAAACTATTGAGGTAGTTGATGAGGTTATTGCACCTGTTGAAGAACCAGTTGCAGTTGCCGAGGAAATTGTTGAAGTTGTTGCTGTTGCTCCAAAGCAGAAAAAATCGAAAGTCATTGTTGCTGAACCAGCAGAATTCGATTGGAATGCTCTTGAAGAAGAAGACAAAGGTTTCGGCGGAAGAAACAAAAAAGAATTGGAATCTCTTTATGAAAAAACGTTAACCACAGTTCAGGAAAAAGAAGTGGTTGAAGGAAGAGTTATTTCCATGAACAAACGTGAAGTTGTTGTTGACATTGGCTACAAATCAGATGGTATTGTCAGCTTAAACGAATTCCGTTACAATCCTGAATTAAAACCAAAAGATTTAGTTGAAGTTTACATCGAAAGCCTTGAAGATTTAAAAGGCCAGATGATCCTGTCACACAAAAAGGCAAGAGCCATGCGCTCATGGGATCGTGTAAACGAAGCTCTCGACAAAGATGAAGTAATCAAAGGTTACATCAAATGCCGTACTAAAGGCGGTATGATCGTTGACGTATTCGGAATTGAAGCATTCTTGCCAGGTTCACAGATCGATGTGAAACCAATCCGCGATTACGACATGTATGTAGGCAAAACAATGGAATTCAAAGTGGTTAAAATTAATCATGAATTCCGTAATGTGGTAGTTTCTCATAAAGCGCTGATCGAGGCTGAACTCGAATTGCAGAAAAAAGAAATTATCTCGAAACTCGAAAAAGGACAAGTACTTGAAGGTACTGTTAAAAATATCACTTCTTATGGTGTTTTCATCGACCTTGGTGGAGTAGATGGTTTAATTCACATCACCGACCTGTCATGGGGACGTATTACCCATCCAAACGAAATCGTTGAACTGGATCAGAAATTGAATGTCGTTATTCTCGACTTCGATGATGACAAAAAACGTATTGCTTTAGGCCTGAAACAATTAACTCCACACCCATGGGATAGCCTTGGCGCTGACCTTAAAGTGGGCGACTCAGTAACCGGAAAAGTGGTGGTAATGGCCGATTACGGCGCATTTGTTGAAATCGCTGTTGGAGTTGAAGGTTTAATTCACGTTTCTGAAATGTCATGGTCACAGCATTTACGCAGCGCTCAGGACTTCCTGAAAGTTGGTGATCCTGTTGAAGCTCAGATTTTAACCCTTGACCGCGACGAACGCAAAATGTCATTGGGTATCAAACAATTGAAATCTGATCCATGGCAAAATATCGACACCTTATTCGGTGTAGGTTCAAAACACAAAGCTTCTGTTCGCAATTTCACCAACTTTGGTGTATTTGTCGAAATTCAGGAAGGCGTTGATGGATTGATCCACATTTCAGATTTAAGCTGGACTAAAAAAATCAAACATCCATCTGAATTTACTGCTATCGGTGCTGAAATCGAAGTAGTTGTTTTGGACATTGATAAGGAAAACCGTCGTTTAAGCCTCGGACACAAACAATTGGAAGAAAATCCATGGGATGTATTCGAAACCATTTTCTCTGTTGACTCTGTTCACGAAGGAACCGTGGTTGAATTATTCGACAAAGGCGCAACTATTGCTCTTCCTTACGGTGTTGAAGGTTTTGCTACCCCACGTCACCTGGTAAAAGAAGACGGAAGTCAGGCTCAACTCGAAGAAAAACTCGAATTTAAGGTGATCGAATTTTCAAAAGCTGCCAAACGGATCATTCTTTCTCATTCAAGAGTATTTGAAGATGAGAAAAAAGCTGAAGAAACAGCAAAACGGAAAACTCAGGCTAAAGCTACCACTAAAGCCGTAAAACAAGTGAAAGAAACCCCAATGGAAAAAACCACACTTGGAGATATTTCTGAATTGGCTGCTCTCAGATCTCAGATGGAAGCTGACGAACAAAAAGAAAATTAGTTTTGAGTTATTACAAATCCAATAGAATTCCTTAACTTGCATCTATGGATTTCGAAATAATAAAAGCTGAAGGATATACTCTCATTTCTGTTATGAGCGACAGGCTGGATACGAATATCGCACCCGACCTCAAATCAGAATTAGTCTTGCTCAATTCAAAAGGTGAAAAAAACATCATTTTGGATGTTAGTAATTGTACCTATTGTGATTCTTCCGGATTAAGCGCCATTTTAGTGGCAAACCGATTGTGTGAAGATGCATCCGGGACTTTTATTCTAACCGGGTTACAGGCTGATGTTGAGCAAATCATCCGGATTTCAATGCTTCATACCGTTTTGGTTATTACCAGGGCGGTTAAGGAAGCAGAAGAACTGATCAAAGAAAAGGTAAACCTGTAAACAGAGTATGTCTGGTCAAGCAATGCCTTTTCAATTGACTATTCTGGGAACCAGTTCTGCATTACCTACATCAAACAGATATCCAACCGCCCAGGTACTTCAGGTACTTGGGCGGTTTTTTTTGATCGATTGCGGAGAAGGGACTCAAACTCAAATGAGAAAATATAACATTGGATTCTCCAAAATCAATCACATTTTCATTTCCCATCTCCACGGAGACCATATCTTTGGATTAATCGGATTGGTGTCAACCATGGAACTTTTAGGGCGCAAAAATGATTTGCACCTGTATGCCCATTCCGAAATACAGAAATTCCTTTCTTCCCAGATTAAATTTCTTTATCCTGATGGAATTACGTACAAAATCGTTTACCATCCGCTTAATTTTAAAAAGAAACAGGTCATTTATGAAGATCAAAAAGTAACCATTTATTCTTTCCCTTTATCCCACCGTGTACCAACCTGCGGATTCAGGTTTGATGAGAAACCCGCTCAACCCAATTTAATTCCTGAAAAGTTGGTAGAATACCAGATTCCTATTCGCCAACGGCAGCGGATCAAAGAAGGAGGTGATTTTATTACCGATATAGGTCAGATTATCCCACATGTAGAATTAACTACAAAAAACCGCCAACCCCGTTCCTTTGCTTTTTGCAGCGATACCCGGTTTGATAAATCGTATATTGAATCAGTCCGGAATGTAGACTTGCTTTACCACGAAGCCACATTTGCCAGCGACAACAGCGAACTGGCCCGAAGTACCTACCATTCAACAGGAGAAGATGCCGCCAAAGTTGCATTAAAAGCTGAAGTCGGTAAGCTAATTATCGGACATTTTTCTGCCCGGTATAAAGATCATACAGTTATCCTAAAGGAAGCTCTGGTTGTTTTTCCTAATACCGAGGCTATTACTGAAGGAGATGTCATTCAAGTGGAAAAGTCATTGGCTGTCATTAGTTCCCATCATTGATGGTTATTAGCTTTGGCTAATTCCCCCTTTTTTCAATTCTTTGTTTTTCTTTGCTTCTGGTAAGTAATTATCGGTGGATACTACTTTTTTTCCTGTTCTACTTTCAAGTTCTCGCCTAGCATTACCAGCAACGGCACCACCTTGTTTAGCTGCCTTTTTATTTTGAATAAATCCTTTTGGATTCTGTGTCTTTACAATTTCAGTTGTCGAAGCCTCTCCAAGCATTGAAAAAATTAATTCAAGGTCGGTCATGTGATCACGCAGATTTTGGCTTTTCAGTCCTTTGACTTTTTTATACTCAGAAGGTGTCAAGCCGAAAGTTGCTTTTGAAATCTCAGCTGTGAGTATAGAATATTCTATTTGTTCCTTTACACCTCTGTTTTTCCATTCTTCTGTCAACTCCTCGCGAATAGCAATGCTTCGCATTCGCTTTTCGATCCAGTCGTCAGGATAGCCTTTAAGTTTATAAAGTTCTCTTGTTCGCTGCGTAGCCAATTCGGGGTTTTCAATCTCATCTAATCGGTCTGAACCCACTTGTGCTAACCAAAGCTTAAAAGGCTCTGCTTTCGGTGATGGAATGGATTGTATAATACGCAAAAGTCCTTTAGCACTGGCACAATTCAGTTTTTGTTTACCGCCAATAGTGTCGACCGAAAGGGGGGTGACAAATTGTCCCCACCCTTTGGAGAGTTCCTCGTCACGTTTACGCATTTTCTTGATGTAATCGCTAGGGTTGGGTGTGTCGGTCAATACTTGTATAACATCTGCTACAACGAAATACCATTTGCCATCGGGTTCATTCCAAACGGTTCTAATCTGTTTGCTATCAAATAATTTAATGTTGCTCATCTTCTTTTTTCTTGAAATTCAAAAATACTCAATTTGCCCGATTTAAGAAACTCAAAGAAGTTAATGCCTCTGTATAAACAGGTTTGCTGAATACTCAGCAATACAAGATAATCATTAATTCCTGACTCTGTAATTTGTTTTTCATTATCCCTCCGATAATATGCAAAAGGCTTAATTGCGTGTTCCGCATTATTATTGTTCCAAGGAATACCATCATATTCCAGAAAAGTAAATAATTTGTCTTTGTTTTTTTGAAATCTTTTTTGATAGCTCAATACAAGTTCATCATCATATTGTCTATTAATAAAAATTGAGTAGAACCTGCCAACATCACTCTTGTGTTTATTTAGATTTCTTTTTTTTAATCCATATTTATTCACAGTTACCATAATCTTTTGAAGCAATTTGCCAAAATTATAAACAATATTTTTATAATCTACATTGAGTTGGTTCTTTAATAGGTCATTGTTTAAGTCTCTTATTAAATGTACTAAACACTTTTGCTGTCGGCAAAGAAGTGCATCATAGCCTGCATAAAAATCAGAAACCAATACGCCACTAAAGTTATTTAGTAAATCCACTAGAAAATCAGCTTCTCTGCTCTGCTTAAACATATAGAAAACAGAATCCATATTTGTAAATACCCAAACATATCCTGAAGACACGTCTTTAATACTTGCCTTAGTTTCATCAACATGAAGTAGTCTGCCATTTAGAACAAGCGACTTAATTTCCTCATACGTTTCTCTATATTTTACTGCTAAAAGAGGTTTAAAGACAGACATTGAAGATACCGGAATATGCACATTAAATAAATCTTTTATCATTGCAGAAATTTTCTTCAAGCTTAAATTGTACTGAATGTATTGATTCATTGTCCAAATAGCAATATTATCTCCGTAATGTGAATGTCGACCACTTCTAAATTTTTGGAGTCTAAACACAGTTTTGCATTGACCACAACTAAATCCTCCTCCGTGATATAATACAACCCATTTTTTTATTCCATTCTTTTGGAATTTTAAATCTATAAGTAATTGTTTCCCTTTTTGAACCATATTAAACTGATTAGTTGTTTGATTGCATGAAGGACATTTTTCAGGGGAAAAATATACTGTTTTATCAATTTTATTTACGAAGCTTGTCTGTTTTTTCTTAATTGCCTGTTTTATAATTTTATTTGATTTTAAAAAAATCCTTGTCTGCTGATAATCAAAATGTGAAAAATTATTAATATCATCGAATTCGGGTAATTCAAATTTTGTGTTTCCCCATTTATGAAAACTGTCATTTTTTATATCTATTGTCTTTGTAAAATCTGTACTTGGCTCATCTTGAATTTTTCTCTCTATCGCTACCACCCAATCTTTTACAGTCATCAATGCATTGCAATCTTCAAGATTATATGTAATCAATTTGCTTTTAAATTCATCATTATTTGTCATTTCCCAACTGTATCTCCAAACAGTACTTTGTAATCCGGAGGCATCCTTTTCTGTCCACTCAAATTTTAAAAATCTTGCGATTTCTTTCAGACTATTTGAATAAGTTGGAGGGTAAATATAATCTGAAAAGATATTCAAAACGTTGAACGACCTGTCAATCATCGTTTTCAAAAATTCTTGTTGCTCAGTGGTCAATTTTTGAGAAATGCGTTTCAATGCTTGAATCTCATATGAGCCATAATGGTAGATTGTAAAACTATTGAGTGGCATTAATAAATGAATTAACTCAATAAATATGTCCGTTTCTTCCTCTTCGTTATTTGCCCAAAATGAGTACTCTGTAACCACTCCATTTGTTTTTAAAATAACGCCAATGAGATAATTCGACCCTCGATCTAATATCCCTTCAAAGTCTAAATAGACTTCTGTTTCAACTTGTTTTAATATAGGTATTTCTTGGATAAATGTTTTACCTTCTCGAATTGCCAAAGCTTTTAATTCGGGCAAAAATTTCCTTTTTCGATAAGGGTTCTTCTTTGGGCGAAATGTATAAGATAATTGTTTGACAGAAAAAATACCTCGGTTATTTTTTTGAACAATTTCTTTTGGCTTTAAAGCCGTCAAAAGGCTTAAATCATCCCTTTCGATTAATTTTTCATGACAATTATTCTGGAACTCGCAGATCTGGCAATGGGTGTTTCTGAAAAAAACGGGAGCATTTGAGCTGGATAAAATTTTATTCAACTCCCCGGTTTGCTTCTTAATAGATTTTGTGAATGATGACAACTTAAACTTAGTTTGTCTTGAATTTGTTCCGTAAACTATTTTGCAATTTTCAATTTGTAGATTAAATTCATTTTGAATGTATTTGGCTTGTAGAGAAATGAATAGCTTGTCGGTAGTGGTAACTTTTTCAAATGGCGTTATAAATATTGGGATGATGTTTTTCTTGCCTGTAAATTCAATACCATCGAGAGTTATGTCAATGTTTGCATTGGCAAATTTGAAATTTAGTGAGATACCTTCTTCGGGAGCATTATTATCAATATTTTGGTGGTAGGCTGTAGGATTATTGTTCTTTATAATAGTTCTTTCGAAATTTTCTTTTCCCTTTTGCTTTAGTTGATTGTAAAGTGATTGGTAGTCTGAAATAGTTCCAGCCTGGTGCTTGCTTTTTCTATATGCTTTGTAGTGGCAAACAATAAAGTCGTGTAGTATCTCATTATTTATCAGCATGATAAATCAATTTGAAACATTGTCAAAAAAAAAAAAATTCAGAGTGGTTTCTGTGTCTTATTATTCCACTTTCCAGTTGGTTTCAAAAACATCTATTTTTTGTCAACATCAAGGTGGATACTATTTTCTCTTTTCGAATGACTCTTTACTAACGACTAATGTCTATTGCCTATTCCTCAAAAAACTCCTTATTGAAATTCACCAGATACAGTCGTTCGGTTGGGCGTGTAAAGGCGGTGTATAACCACCTTAAAAATTCCAGGTTCAGCATTTCTTCTGTCACATAACCCTGATCGACAAACACTGCTTTCCACTGTCCTCCCTGGGCTTTGTGACAAGTAACAGCGTAGGCAAATTTCACCTGTAAGGCATTAAAATAGGGATTTGCCCGAATTTTCTCCCATCTGATCTTTTTATTTCGAATTTCCTGATAATCCTCCGAAACAGCATCGAACAACTGCCGGTTTTGCTCCGAGGTTAATGCAGCAGATTCAATAGCCAAGGTATCCAGTAATATTTTACAATCAAATTCAATATCAGGATAATCGATTAACCTCAGGCTGACATTGGCGTACCTAAAGCCATACAACTCCTCATGTTTGTAAATGGAAACGATTTCGGCAATATCGCCGTTGGCAATAAAATCAATGGTTTCGTTGGCTTCAAGCCAGAAATAATTGTTTTTAACAATCATGACCAAATCTCCGACTGAAATAGCGGATTCCTTATATAATATGGAACTTCGGATTCCTTCGTTAAATTTATTTGCCCGTTTATTAGAACGGGTTACCACAATGGTCTCGAACATTCCAAACCGGTTGTAACAAGTAGATATTTCCTCAATCAGATCGGCTCCACCAATTCGCCGGATATCCTCAAACGGTTCACATTCAAGCGGAAAATAAGCAGGAGTATCATATCCTTCGGTAATCAGATTCCTGATAAAAGTTGCGTTATAAAGTATTCCGGAGTTTTGGTCCTGCCTGACTACTTCGGTTAATTCGTGCTCATATACAATCCGATCATAAGAATCCAGTTCATCTCTTGATAAAGCCGGACTGACATCCAGACCAACCGGTGGAAGCTGAGCAGTATCACCAACCAAAATAAGTCTGCAATTTGAACCGGAATAAACATATTCGATCAAGTCTTCGAGCAAGCGCCCGGAACCAAAAATGGATGATTCACCAGTCGAATTTGAAACCATGGATGCTTCATCGACGATAAAAAAGGTATCCCTAAACAAATTTTTATTCAGGACAAACCGGCCCATTCCATCACTCGATGATTGTTGCCGGTAAATACTTTTATGAATGGTATAGGCATTATGACCACTGTACCCGGATAATACCTTGGCTGCACGACCGGTGGGAGCCAGTAAAACCGATCTGAATTTAAACACGGCAAATGTTTTTACCAGCGAACTCAACATGGTTGTTTTCCCCGTACCGGCATATCCCCTGAGAATAAAAACAGCGTCCTGATCAGAATCTGCAATAAACTCAGCCAGTTTCAAAGAAAGCTCAACCTGCCCTGAAGTAGGGGTCTTACCTAAATTTTTAAGTATTTCCGACTGGATGTGTTTTTTTATCATGAAGGGCTAAAATAAAACAAAACCAAAGATTCTAACGCTATTTTTATCTAAATTTGCAGGTAAACATATATGTGAACTTTCCTTATGCATGAATTAAATTTGGTCGATAAATCATTCGATTTAAAATCTGCTTCCGAATATCATTTATCCATTCAGGCCGGGCTGGATGGATTTTCTTTCTGCATTCTGGATGTACACCGAAATAAATACCTCGTTCTTCGTCATTTGCCGTTGATTGTTGGGAAACCTCAGTTCCTGACAAAAAAAATCGAAGCCATTTTTGAGCAGGAAGAACTACTAAATGCATCTTACAAAACCGTTTCAATTACCTATTCAACCAACAAATCCACCCTAATCCCCAAAATATTTACTGAACAGGACAGCGCCACTAAAATAGCTGATTTTACCAACGAGATTGCCAGAAATGAAGATATTCTGACTAACGATTTACAGGGACTCAACTATCAGTTGGTTTACAGCTTTCCAAAAGAATTACTGGCACTGTTCAATAGTAAATTTACGGAATTTAAAATCAGCCATAAATCGTTGCCATTAATATTTTCAGCTTTGAACCAGCGAAACGAAAAGAAAAATGCAATGTTGATCAATTTTGAAAAAAAATATATCCGGATAATCGTTTTAAAGGGACTGCAAATTTCATTTTACAACAGCTACTTTTTTAAAAATGAAACTGATTTTTTATACTATTCGCTCAACATTTGTCAAAGCCTGCATATCGATCCCGAAGAAGATGAAATCCTGATTGGCGGCTATGTGGCCGACGATTCAAGTTATATGAGACAGCTTAAAAAATACCTCAGCAACGTTCATTTTCTTAAACCATCTCCGGATTTTAACTACGGAAACTTTTTCGAAAAAATTCAGAAGCATCAGTTTGTAAGCTTATTAAATTCTTATTCATGCGAATAGTTGGAGGACAATACAGAGGAAGGGTTTTTGATCCCGGAAAAAAATTTAAAGCCAGGCCAACTACCGACATGGCCAAAGAAAGCCTGTTCAATATACTTCAGAACTCCATTGATTTTGAGAGCGTAAAGGCGCTTGATTTATTTTCAGGAACCGGAAGTATCAGTTACGAATTTGCATCTCGTGGTTGTACTGATGTGACTGCTGTCGAAATTAATCTTGCTCACATTCAGTTCATTAAAGACGTAATCGAAAAACTGGGGGAAAAACACATCCGGTTAGTCAAATCGAATGTATTTGTTTTTGCCGCGCATATTAAAGAGCAATTCGACCTGATTTTTGCCGATCCTCCATACGACCACCCCAAATTTACCGAGGTTGCGGATCTGATTTTCAGGAACAAGCTTCTGAAACCCGACGGATTGTTCATTTTGGAACATTCAGGGCAATTCGATTACTCAAGTCATCCTAATTTCAAGGAATTACGCCGCTATGGCAGCGTTCATTTCAGCATGTTTACCGCCGAACCATTTGTGAATTGATCAAAACAAATTATTCAATACCTGTAACAATTAAACTACAGCCTACACCAATAAAAAAGTTTTCAAATTTTAACCCATGGAAATATTTCAGGCAAACAACGTTGTAAAGGAATTTGTTGGTCATGTAGCTTTAAGCTCGGTCAGCATTTCGGTCAAAGAAGCATCCGTCTTTGGCCTTTTGGGCCCCAACGGAGCGGGCAAAACTACCCTTATCAGAATTATCAACCAGATTACGGCTCCCGATAGTGGAGAACTCTTTTTCAATGGCCGGCCAATGCGGTCTGAAGACATTAGCCAAATTGGCTATTTGCCCGAAGAACGCGGGCTTTATAAAAAGATGAAGGTTGGTGAACAGGCTCTTTATTTGGCACAACTAAAAGGCATGTCGAAAAAAGATGCCTTGATGAATCTGAAACTGTGGTTCGAGAAATTTGAAATTCAGGCTTGGTGGGGCAAAAAAGTGGAAGAACTATCGAAAGGGATGGCACAAAAAGTTCAGTTCATAACTACTGTTATTCATGAGCCCAAACTTTTGATTTTCGATGAACCATTCACCGGATTTGACCCAATCAATACCAATCTGATTAAAAACGAAATTCTGGAACTGAAGAAAAAAGGTACGACCATTATCTTTTCAACCCATAACATGTCGTCGGTTGAAGAGATTTGTGACCACATTGCACTAATCAATCAGTCGAAGAAGATCCTGGATGGGCAAATAGATCAGGTCAAAGAAAGATTTAAAACAAATACTTTCGAAGTTCAGTACCGTGGAGAAACGCCTGATTTAGACAATCGACTGGCTGCAAACTTTAGAATTCTGGAACATGAAACAGGTACCCAACTGAAACAAATGAAAGTTCAGTTCCTAAACGGAAATTCGAACAATGAGTTATTGAAAATCCTTATGAACCAATTCGAGATCGTTTCATTCAAAGAAGTGATTCCAAGTATGAACGATGTTTTTATCCATGTAGTCGAACGAAACAACCTCGAAATGCAGAAATAAAGTGATCAGTCGCAGTAACCAGTCGCAGATTCTTTTCTGAATACTGAGACTGAACACTGAACACTGAGATTGAACAGTGCAACTTTTTAAAGTGAACATTAAAATACAAAACTATACCCAGATGAATAAGTCTATCTTAATTCTAAAACGCGAATACCTGACCCGTGTAAAGAAAAAGTCATTCATTATCACGACACTCCTCATGCCGGTTTTTATGGCTGCTTTAATGGTCTTGCCAACTTATCTGGCCATGATGGACGACAAGGAAGAACGAACCATTGCTGTTTATGATCCGACCAGCCTTATTCTGGACCGACTCGAAAGCGATGAGTTTACCAAGTATCATTTTATTCCCAAACAGGAATTTCAGGAAATAAGCAAAGATTTCAAATCCGACAATTATTATGCAGTCCTCTATATTCCTGAAAATATCCTGACCACCAACCGTGCCGAGATGATTTCGGACAAGCAAATTACCTTCGATGTTAAAAATTCGATTACCAACCGAATTGAAAACATCATTGAAGGTGAAAAACGCAAAAAAGTTGTTGATGAAACCGGAGTCCCTGATCTGGAGAAGAAGCTGGCAGCAACAAAAACGAATATCAAGATTGAAACCATTAAATTGGGTGAAGAAGGGGAAGCTGTAAAAAGCTCGACAGAAATAGCCATGGCCATTGGCTATGTAGCCGGATTCCTTATTTATATGTTTGTTTTCATATACGGAACCATGGTTATGCGGGGTGTGATGGAAGAAAAAACGAACCGCATTGTGGAAGTAATCATTTCATCGGTTAAACCATTTCAACTACTCTTCGGCAAAATAGTTGGGATTGGCCTGGTCGGGCTGACGCAAATTGCCATCTGGGTTATATTGGGCATTGCCATTGCTACCGGGATGTCAACTTTTATTGGTGGCGGATCATCAGAATCTATTTCTCAGGCACAAAGCATTATGTCTTCGCCAGGAATGGAACAAATGGCTGCTTCTGCACCGGTAAAAGAAAACATCACACTCGAAATCCTCCATATGATTGGCAATCTGAATATTCCATTGATTATTTTTGGATTGTTTTTTTATTTCATTTGCGGGTTCATTTTTTATGCATCCTTGCAGGGAGCCATCGGTTCTGCCGTTGACAGCGACGAAGATGCCCAGCAAATGATGCTTCCGGTAATGATGCCTTTAATTTTTTCAATTATCATCCTTTTTGCTGTGGCCAAAAATCCGGAAGGATCTTTGGCATTCTGGGCATCCATGATTCCGTTTACCTCGCCGGTAATTATGGTGGCGCGAATACCTTTTGGAGTTCCGGCATGGCAAATCATTCTTTCAATGGTTATTATGCTTGTTACGATCCTTGGCACCATCTGGATGGCAGGTAAAATATACCGGACCGGGATTTTGATGTATGGAAAAAAAGTTAATCTTAAAGAAATTGTTAAGTGGTTATTCTATAAAAATTAATTAAAGACTAATTTATACTTTAATAAATATTTTTCATATCATTGCATCATCAAAATAATAGAAATGAAACCAAACTTCTCATATATGTATATGTGCTGCTGCAACAAACATTCAGGAGAAGGTATGTTTTCAATATACAGTTGAAATTCACAAAAGAGATTATATGTCGAAGCCTTCCGAACACCGGGAGGCTTTTTTTGTTTATTACCCTAAAAATGACAATAAGATGAAAGTAAACAACATTTTGGAAACCATTGGCAATAGTCCTTTGGTAAAGATCAACAACCTGTATCCTGCCGGATACGAAGTGTATGTAAAACTTGAAAAAACTAATCCCGGAGGCAGTATCAAAGACCGTATCGCACTTTCGATGGTTGAAGATGCTGAAGCAAAAGGAATCCTGAAGCCGACAAGTGTCCTGATTGAACCAACTTCAGGGAATACCGGAATTGGTCTGGCCTTGGTTGCCGCAGTTAAAAAATACAGATTGATTTTGGTTATGCCTGAATCAATGAGTATTGAACGCCGTCGGATACTCACAGCTTACGGTGCTGAATTGGTTCTAACACCACGCGAATTAGGAATGAAAGGCGCCATTGCCAAAGCCAACGAGTTGGCTGCCGAAACACCCGACGCCTGGATTCCGTCTCAATTTGACAATGAGGCGAATATTTTAGCGCACAAACTGAAAACGGCACAGGAAATTCTTGCGGATTTTCCTGAAGGATTTGATTACTTGATTACAGGAGTTGGAACTGGCGGCCACATTACCGGGGTGAGCGAAGTTCTGAAGCAGAAATTTCCAAAACTGAAAGCGTTTGCCGTTGAACCTGAATTATCGCCTGTAATTAGTGGCGGATCACCCGGTCCACACCCGATTCAGGGTATTGGCGCCGGATTTATTCCAGTAAACTTGCATACTCAATCTATCGATGGGACCATCCAGGTTTCGAAAGACGAAGCCTTTGACTATGCGCGTAGGGCTGCCAAAGAAGAAGGATTGTTTGTTGGAATTTCATCCGGAGCCTCACTGGCTGCCGTGGCAAAAAAAATTGCCGAATTTCCGAAAGGGTCGAAAATACTGACCTTTGCTTACGATACCGGCGAACGCTATTTGTCGATTGATGGATTGTTTTAATTTTTTTGAACTTATATCATCAAATTAAAGGCTGGTTTTACCGGCCTTTTTCATTTTTGCAAATCAGGAAATAATTTGTACTAAGCCTAAATTTCAGCAATCAGGAGAAATATAACCCGCGAAAAACATGAAGTTCATAGTTGGGCAATTCATCTAATCAAACAATCATAGGATGTTATTTAATTGAAACTGAACTTTCAGAATTTATCTTTATCTTTCACCATATTTTCAAAGATATGATTGATAATTATCAAATAAATGAAGTAATTGCCAAAATTGCAGACAGATTCAATCCGGATAAAATTATACTTTTTGGTTCTTGTGCAAACGGAGTACAGAATGATGATAGCGATTTGGATATCTTGATTGTGCAGGATTCAGACCTCCCCATGCATCAAAGAGGCTTTGATATACGCATGTCTTTAAGGGGTACATTGATTCCAATGGATATTTTGATCTATACAAAATCTGAATTAGAGCAGGAAAAAAATAAAAGCTTTTCTTTTTTAAATTCTGCAATAAAAAATTCAAAAATAATGTATGAGCGTGCTGTTTGAGGAAATCAAGGAATGGGTTGAGAAAGCCGACCATGATTTACATTTTCACATCAAAAGGCTGGTTTTACCGGCCTTTTTTGGTCTGACTAAAAATTCATCTGTATACATGGCTGATATTACAATTTCAACTCAACTCAATTTTCCGTTCAGCAGAGATCATGACTGATTCGGTTTCACACTGTATTTTATGTAATTTAACCGACTGAATACTACAACCATGACACCAGAAAAATTAGCTGAGATTATCCAGCGTGGCGAAGGAATCGAGGTCGAATTTAAATCGGCTCAAAACGGGTTGCCGGAAAATTTGTACGAAACCGTTTGTGCGTTTCTAAATCGAAATGGAGGCCATCTATTTTTAGGTGTCGATGACCATAAAAACATTGTTGGCATCAAACCATCCAAGATTCAAAACTATATCAACCAAATAGTAGTAACTGCAAATAATCCACAAAAAATAAACCCACCGTTTTTCCTTTCACCCCAAAACATTTCAATCCAAGGCAAACAGTTGATCTACATTTATATACCTGAAAGTTCCCAAGTCCATTCAACTTCTGGCAAAATTTTCGATAGAAATAACGATGGCGATTTTCACATTTCAAAAAACAGTTCTCATATTTCGGCACTTTACCAGAAGAAGCAACAGACTTTCACCGAAAACAAAATTTTCCCATACCTCCAACTCTCAGATTTTAGAGAAGATTTATTTGTCCGAATCCGCAAGATGGCAGCCAATAATCGGCCCAATCATCCGTGGCTCGAAATGAACGATCTGGAATTAATGAAATCGGCCAGCTTATATCAGAAAGATTATTTAACCGGACAGCAAGGATTTACCTTCGCAGCGACATTACTGTTAGGTAAAGATGTTGTCATACAATCCATTGTTCCGGCTTACAAAACTGATGCGATCCTCAGGGTACAGAACCTTGATCGGTATGACGATCGGGATGATGTAAGAACTAATCTCATAGAATCATATGACCGTTTAATGGCTTTTGTACAAAAGCATTTACCAGACAAATTCTATGAAGGACCTGATGCCCAGCGGAAAAGCCTTCGTTCGGTTATTTTCCATGAAGTGATCATCAATCTGTTAGGGCATCGCGAATTCACTAATCCTTTTCCGGCAAAACTTATCATCGAGGCAAACAAGGTAAAGACAGAAAACTGGTGTAAACCTCATGGACATGGAGCTATTGACCCTTACAACTTCACACCGCAAACCAAAAACCCAAACATTGCAAAATTCTTTCGTGAGATTGGCCGCTTCGAAGAATTAGGTTCAGGAGTTCGGAATATTTTCAAATACACAAAATTTTACTCGAATGGACAACAGCCCGAGTTGGTTGAAGGAGATATTTTCAAAATATCAATTCCCATTGCAGAAACGCAGCATTACGATATTGAAGGAGAAGCAGCAGTGCCAACCGAAACAATTGGCGGTGCAATTGGCGGTGCAATTGGCGGTGCAATTGGCGGTGCAATTGAGGATATAAGTAAGGGAGTTACTATGAAAGTAAAGGAGAAATTTATGACCATTTTAACTGCTATTCATGCAAATGAAGGTAAAAAAACACCTGATTTGATAAATATATTGAAGGTTTCAGAAAGGAGCATTGAGAGGTATCTAAAAATACTCCGGGAAGCAGGTTTAATTGAATTTAAAGGTAATTCTGCACTTACGGGTGGGTATTATTTAACTGAAAAAATGAAAGCAAAGTTAAACTAAAAAATTTCCAATTCCTCTCATCACCTGACCATGTACAATCCAATCGCTATCATCGACCTTGGAACAAACACCTGCAATTTGCTGATTGCAGCCTATCAGGAGAATACTTATCAAATTCTTTATCAGGGAAAGGAAGTTGTGAAACTTGGAAAAAACGGGATTGACAAAAACTGTCTGACCGATGATGGACTTGAACGGGCTATTCTGGCAATCCGGAAACATCAGGAGCGAATCAGCCGTTTCGGTGTTTCAGAAATTGTTATCATCGCTACCTCTGCCATCCGGGAGGCAACCAACAATGATTGGTTTCGGCAGCAAATAAAAGACAATACGGGACTTGATCTGCAAATTATTTCAGGAGAAAAGGAAGCAGAACTGATTTTTAACGGCGTAAAACTGGCATTTGGCAAAATCGAAAATCATTCACTCATTTTAGACATTGGCGGCGGAAGCAATGAGTTTATTCTAACCCAAGGCAATGAACCAATCTGGAAACAAAGTTTTCCGTTGGGAATGGCCCGTGTTATTGAGCAACTTCCCCCCTCCGACCCTATCACAAATCTCGAGATTCAGCAAATCAATAACTACTTTGAAAGCCAGCTTGACTTGCTTTGGAATCGGATCAAAAACATCAGAATTACCAGTTTAATAGGCTGTTCAGGGGCTTTCGATACCTTGGTTGATTTAATTGACCAAACAGAGCCGGGAACAAAAATCAGAACTAAGCAGGAAATTTTAATTCCCGATTTTATCCGGATTTATGAATTACTTATTGCATCAACAACTTCCCAGAGATGCGAAATGAAAGGATTGGAATCACTACGGATCGAGATGATTGTTCCCTCTGTAATCTTCATTAAATTGGTCATCGACCGGTTAAAAATTCAGAAAATCTACCAAACCGATTATGCCCTGCGGGAAGGTGTTTTATACGAGCGAATTTTCAGTTAAATTCGCACAATATTTACCTGAAATAAAAACCATGTCAAGAATCCTGGTCATTGATGACGAACGCAGCATCCGGAATACCATAAAAGAAATTTTAGAATTCGAAAAATACCAGGTAGAACTGGCTGAAGATGGGTATAAAGCCCTCGAATTGTTGAAAACAAACGATTTTGATGTGATTCTGTGCGATATTAAAATGCCGGGAATGGATGGCATTGAAGTCCTGCAAAAAGTGGAAGAATTGAAACCGGATACTCCTGTAATCATGATTTCAGGACATGGGAATATCGATACTGCTGTTGAATCAATCAAAAAAGGGGCGTTCGATTTTATCGAAAAACCGCTCGATCTGAACCGCCTACTCATCACCTTACGCAATGCGATGGACAAATCGACCCTGGTAACCGAGACTAAGGTTTTGCGGAAGAAAATCGGGAAACGGTTTGATATTGTTGGTAATTCTCCTTTAATACAAAAGGTAAAGGATATGGTTGACCGTGTTGCATCTACTGATGCACGTGTTTTAATTACAGGATCTAACGGAACTGGTAAAGAATTGGTTGCCCGCCGGCTTCATGAAAAGAGTAATCGGGCCGATGGTCCGTTTATTGAAGTAAACTGCGCCGCCATTCCATCAGAACTCATTGAAAGTGAACTCTTCGGACACGAAAAAGGCGCATTTACCTCAGCAATTAAACAACGTAAAGGAAAATTTGAACAGGCAACCGGTGGAACTATTTTTCTGGACGAAATTGGCGATATGAGTTTATCGGCTCAAGCCAAAGTATTACGGGTTTTGCAGGAAAGCATAATTACCCGTGTTGGTGGCGATTCACAAATCAAAGTTGATGTTCGGGTTGTTGCAGCAACCAATAAAAACCTGACCCACGAAATTGAAGTGAATAATTTTCGTGAAGATTTGTATCATCGTTTAAGCGTAATTTTAATTCACGTGCCTGATTTAAACGATCGGATTGAAGATATTCCTGTTCTATGTAATTATTTCATTGACCTGATTTGCATCGAATATGGTATTCCTGTAAAAACAATTGAAGATGACGCTATTGAAGAGCTTCAGAAAATGAGGTGGACGGGGAATATCCGCGAATTCAGGAATGTAATTGAACGCCTGATTATTTTATGCGATAAAACCATCAACCGCGAAGATGTGTTGAATTATGCTGTCCCAAACAAATAAATTCCAATTCTTACCAATAAAGTCAAACAAGTCTGTTATTGCGTTGTTATAATCGCATGACTGCCATTTACAGTCTGAAGAAATTAAAAACAAAGCTCTGATTACGGATAGTTTGCGTTAATGTCATGGCGTACTAAGATTTTAACTCCAGTTGAGATTTTGACTATCTGCTAATCAGGGTTTTTTTATCTACTGACTAGTCAAAGTACTTAAATAATCCTTTGCCAATGCTATTTTAGGTTTTGAGCATTCGTAAAACCGATAAAAAGCTATTCGCCTATTCAATCCAAAACACGAACATTTTACATGATCGTAAAAATAGCTCAGCACCAGTTCAATTTCATCAGCAGTATTCACATGTTCGTAATTCATTAAAATACTGTAGTCCAATCCATATTTTAATTTAAACTCAATGCCAGTGGTAAGTTTGTAGCCCAACTTCCAAAGAAAAGTGCCTTCATTCGGAATTGATACACGTAAGGTACCAGAATCATTTAAAAGAATACAGGTTTTGGCAACGACTTTTGGCAGATCGGTGATATGTTCAAAAGTTGCAATTGCAGTAATCCGGTCATATTTATTCAGTTCCTCCACTTCATCAATATCCTTGTAAACCTTATTGATCCGGTCTTTAAATTTCGAGTTAAGGTAAAGTTCGGTAAAAGGCTCAATAATATCATAAGGTTGAGTCTGTTCGTACATTAACTGATTCAAGGTTCCAGCACCAATCTCCAACGTCGATTTATTAAATTCAACCTGTACATCTTTGGCCACCTTTTTGTGTAGCCAGGCTTCCATTTTTTGCGCCAGCGAAGAGGCAGATGTTTCACCCTCCCTGTTTTTTTTATAATGTTCCGAATAGATTTTCTGAAACTCCAGAGGCAGTTCAGTTCTTATTTTTGGGTAGTTTTTAAACATAAATTTCTTAAAATTACAAACATTAACTTACCATTGAAACAATCCAAAGCAACAAAAAAATGGGATGCAAAGATTATTCGATCCCACTCAAATCAAAAATGGCAATCGATTTATATTCACCAATTTTTTTCTTGACAAAAGGACTCAGATAGGCCGCTTTAAGCAAAGTAGTATCGGATACAAACAGGTATTTTGCCCCTCTGGCAATATTTTTACGGTAAAACTCTTCATTTTCAAAACCGGCACCATAAGTCGACCATCCTTTTTGATCCATTAAGTATAAACTTGCATTAATAGTTCCGTCAGGAATGCTTATTACCAGATCTTCACGTTTTATTCCCAACTTGCGGTTATACTCCTTCACCGAACTAAAGTCCTTCATATAAAGGTTATAATAGTCCATGTAAGCACCATGGTAGCGTTCATCTACTCTATTCTTTGCATAAATCACATTAAATATCAACAGTATTACAAAAACGAGTTTACCCCATTTAAATGCACGCGGGAAATTGGTCTTCAGGAAATATCCAAAAGAAACTGTGGTCATCAGCAATAAAATGTAGAGGTTTATCCAGTAATAATCGTGTCCGGCAACAACCTGGAAAAACAAAAGCAGGTACATAACCACTCCTATGGCCAAAACGATATTCAAATAATAGAAGGTTCGGTTATTCTTTTTGGGGAAAATGATCATGGCCAGCCAAAAAAGAACAATCAGCAATTGAAAATATCCGGGGAAATTATGAAATATCCAATGCGTGGCTATCTCATGCAGTTTAAATTTAATTTCCGCAGAAGTCATTTCCCAAATAGGAAGGATTCCAACTAAAAAGAAATCGCGGTTATGAGCATTATTATAAGTAGTTACAAAAACAAACCAGGTTGAAATTACAGCAATGACAGTCAGGAAAGGCAAAACCGCTTTACGTGGTTCGGGAAAAACAGGGCGGTCTTTACGAAATGAAAAGATATGCAGCCATTCAAAAACAAACAAACCGAACAATGCAAAATAGCTGAGTAATGCTGAAACCTTTAAAAGTCCGGCTAATGTAAATATGATCATGGTAATCCACAACCACTTATTTTGACCCGTTCGATAAAACCTAAAGAAAAAATACCAACCGATAAATACAATGGAAAGTGACGGAATCTCCATCAGGAAACTGCTGCTGTAATATGTCAGTACCGGAGATGTAAACATCATGATTGGTATTAACATGGCCCAAAGCCGGTCTTCAAAGAGTTTTATCAGGGTTCGGTAGAGAAAAAACAGCCCGGTAAAAAAGATAAGCAAAACAATTCCTCTAAAAATAACCTCCTGCTGACCGGTAAACTGCCATATTTTCCCCACAATAAAATAGATCAATGGAAAATCACTGATCGTCTGGCCATTTCCTTTTACACCAATGTAGTTGATAGCCGGCTCGAAAAAGCCGCGATGCTCCATGTTGTAATTTAAGGCAAATGATAGGCAATCAGACTGCCTCCACATATGAACACTTTGCGGCTCAAGAAAAAGGATGTGGTTAAAATCATAAACGTAGGCAAGAATTAACAGGAAGATTATAAAGAATAAATTGGATGCACGCGAAAAAATAGAAATAAGATACTTTGTATTTATCATGAATGATTATTTTTGGGCAACTATTTCACAAACATACATAAATGTTAAACAAAAAGAAAGTAGTAGTAGTTCTTCCAGCCTATAACGCTGCCAAAACCCTAGAAATTACTTACAATGAAATTGACTTTTCAATCGTTGACGAAGTTATCCTGGTAGATGATAACAGTAAAGACGAAACAATTAAAGAAGCTCAAAGATTAGGAATTCATCATATTATCAGTCATGAAAAAAATAAAGGTTACGGAGGAAATCAAAAAACCTGCTATAACAAGGCACTCGAACTAAATGCCGATATCGTAATCATGCTTCACCCCGATTACCAGTACACGCCAAAATTAATCCCCTCGATGACTCATCTGATCGCCAGTGGCTTGTACGACGTTGTACTTGGTTCAAGAATTTTGGGAAAAGGCGCTATGGCCGGAGGAATGCCCTGGTACAAATATGTGGCCAACCGCTTGCTGACGCTGTTTCAGAATACGTTGATGAATGCCAAACTATCAGAATACCATACCGGCTACAGGGCTTTTTCACGCGAAGTGCTGATAAAAGTGAACTACGAAGCCAATTCCGACAACTTTGTTTTCGACAACCAGATGCTTGCCCAAATCTGGTTTGCAGGTTACGAAATAGCTGAAATAACCTGCCCGACCAAATACTTTGACGATGCCTCAAGTATTAATATTAAAAACAGCGCGATTTACGGACTGGGCGTTTTGGGTACTTCAATCAGGTACCGGCTTCAAAAATGGAACATGCTGAATTCGACCATCTTTAAGAGCTAAATGATGAATCCGAAAAAATATCTTTTGTTAATTGTTCCGCTGGCATATATTTTTCTGGGAAGTTACATTCAATATATCGTTGGGCTTTATTCACTGCGTTCAGCCGATCCCGAATTCATCTATTTTATCAGCGGACTGAGCATTGCCAACGGAAAAATGATGTTGGGTCACATCGACAATCCGGGAACGCCTTTGCAATATCTGGCTGCATTGGTTTTCAGGGCAGTTTATTTCTTCCGGACCAATCAGGTTTCCTTTAATCACGATGTACTGGCCAATCCCGACATGTATCTCCACGTACTTAACCTGGCACTGACAACAGTAGTGTCATTTTTCACCTATTTTTCCGGAAAGATCTTTTTTCGCTTAAGCAATAACCTTACTTACTCGGTATTGCTCCAACTTTCACCTCTTTTTACCAACATTATTTTTTTAAATATTGGCCGGATTGTTCCCGAAAATCTGATTCCAATTCCTGTTATCCTTTTGAGTATTTTATTAGTGTATCCGCTTTTTGTTTCTGAAGATAAACGTTTGAGCAATCCCAGTCTTTGGTTTGGACTGGTTTCAGCTTTCGGGTTATCGATAAAACTCACTTACTTCCCGCTTTGGATTATTCCGCTTATCGTGCTGACAACCTGGAAAGAACGAATCCGGTATTCGATCATTGCAGTGGTATCATTTTTAGTGATAGCACTTCCGGTAACCCTTCAAATCAATGTTTTCTGGGGCTGGATGAAAGCCCTTTTCATGCACAGCGGACATTACGGTCAGGGCGAAGGCAACATTATCGACTGGAAAACATTTGGACCGAATTTCAGCATTCTTTGGACCGACAACCGGCTGTTTTTTGGACTCATGATCATCCTGTGGATCGTTTTTGCAGCGTCTTTTTTCATTAAAAAGAATCGGGATAATGGCCTGTTCAGAAGGATTTCGCTGGCAATTTTATGTGCTGCTGCAATTCAGATCTTCATCGTTTGCAAACAATACGAATCGCGCTATTTCATACCGGCTATCATGCTGATCCCGGTTTCCTTGGTGGTCATCGCTGAATTTGTGCATCAGTTAAGTCCAATCTTTTCGAAATACAAAATCACACAACTTGCTCTGGTCCTTCTGATTTCAGTTTATTTTTTCAGACAAACACCAGTTTTAAAGGGCCTTTCAGCTGATCTGGATCAAAAGAAAACAACCAAAATGCAGGCTTTGTATTATATGCAGACTATTGAAAAGGATGCCGTAAAATTTATTGTTACCTCAGATTATGGTGCTCCGCTTCCCGAATACGCCCTGATGCATAGCTTTGGCTGGTCAGGCCGTCAGCAGGCATTTTTTAAACCATTTTTGGCTGAATTATATCCTGACTCCTACATCTTTTTCCCCTGGGACAATTCAATGCATTTCTGGGGCAATGAACCCGATTTGAACACTTCTGCCCGCCCGGTCTATATTTATTTCCTGAATGATAATCTGAAGGAATCTTTTCTCCAAAATGCAAGTAAGTACCTACCCGAAAAGTATGAACTAAACCGGACATTCCTGAATGAAACTACCGGAGAATCTGTTTACAAATTGATTAAGGTTGTTGCTTCCGAATAATCAGATCATCAACAATCAGGGGAAATTTCTTTAAATCTGCATTTCTCACCGAAAGCATTACAAAATCGTTGGCTGATTTCAGTACAAAAGGAATTCTGATTCGCATCCAGTCTTCCTTAAACGCGCAATAGAAATGCTGAAACTGGTCGTATTTGTAATTCACAACGGCATCTCCATCTTTCTGAACAAACTCAAAAATAGAACGGGCAAATAAGTCTTTTTCATAACCCTTTACCCAGACAAGCAGCTCACAGCTATCTCCTGGCAAGCCATTTTCGAGTTTTTGTTCTAATAGACGGTTCCAGTTTCCCAATGCTCCGGTGAAGGCGCCTCTTCCTGCAAAAGCATCATTTGTCAAATTACTATCAAACCCATTGAATAAAAAGATTTGAGTAGTATCCATCTTTCCTTCGTAAATGGACTGCATCTCATTGTTAAAAGCTTGTTGCCCATGATTTGAAATACTATCTAAAACGGCAACAGGCAGACTGTAAAAAGTGAATTTAGGTCCCTGCCAAACCATTGAAGAATGACTAACCAGATTTTTTTCTGCCAAATTCAAATCATTACAGAGGTCAACCATCAGGAGAAAGGGTTTTTGATTGGGTAAATCCGGAATGATCCGGTAAGGTGAAACTGGAACGCAGGTCAGTTCCAGACTTTTGTAAGTTTGAGAGATAGAAGTCCGGCTTAACGCCACGCCCATCGATGGAAGTCCTGACTTAAGCGAAACAATCAACGATTGCCGCATAATATCGCACTTAGATTCAAGCCACACATTTTCCGATCCAACATGAAAAAAAGGTAATGGAAGCACGGCCTGATAATTTTCAGGATTGATTACAGATACCCAGGCATTTTCAGGAATAGAATTACTTGAATCATCAAGTTCCGCAATCCGGTTATTCAAGCGGGGAGCATATTCTTTGACATTCAGGTATCCATCGTAAAATAAAAAAACCAGTGCTGAAACAGCGATTATTTTCATCATTGTTCCCTTTTGAAACAACCTGAACACGCCGATAAAAACAAGTATATTAATCAGGTAGAAAAATAGCCACGAAAACCTCGCGAGTGCACGCAACTGCTGAATTGGGCCTAGATATTCAAGCAGAAAAGCCAATCCAAGGTTAAACGGAATACTAAATGACAGAAGCAAGGAAGCTACCGAAGCCCAGAAAAAAACCGTTATCAGTCGATTATCCGAAATTTTCCACCAGGACTGCTTTTGTTTGATGCGTTTAATCATCTGAACAATGCCTGCCATAAAGCCGATAAAAGATACCAATCCGATAAACGCAAAGGCTTCCCATTCGTAATTTTCCTTCAAACCAATGAGCTTGAAAAAGACAGCATACGGTTTATGTAAAGGCAGAAAAATTGTGGCAGGATTGGCTTTATAGGTAAATAATCCCCATGGGTGCGTTGTACGGTCGATCACGGTATCATTAAATCCGGTAAGTATCTGAACCAGGATCAGGGGAAGGATCAACTGAATAAACAAATGCAGTACCCAGCGATAATCTTTGACATTGAAGCTATTGCTTAACAAACTATAAAGCCAGAATGCGAGGAAAAGGAAACCAAATAAGGCAAAGAAATACATGTGCATTCCCGCAGCCAAAAAGGTGGTCAGTCCAATCAGAACAGAAAGCAGCAGTGATTTTTTTTGATCGAATTTCATCAACAGCCAGATGAGCATCGGAAGCCACATTAAATGACTCAGAGAAAAATGCCCACCCAGGCGTCCGATTTGAGGTGAAAGCATCGATATTCCAACAGCGGCAAACGATGCGAACCACCATGAAACCTTCAGCTCAGTAAAAATAAGAAACAAAAACAAAGCGGCCAGAACTATAGATAAGAGCATACTCAAATTGATGATGCCTACGAGGTAAGGACGCACATCTATTCCAGCCTGACTCAACATTTTTACCGGAATTGAAATCATAGGTTGGCAATCGGCAAAGAATGCCATTTCTCCATAGGGGTAATTCTGAATGCTACTTCTGAATAGCGTATTATCGTTATAGAGATGATAAACCGATGAGGCATAGGATTTAAGTCCGTCACCCGATGGGGCGAAATAAACATGATTGAGATCTTTAAGCAAAGGCATAAAAAACAGAAACAAAACAGCAAAACTCAATACAAGAGTTAGCAAAACACCTCTTCTTAAATCTTCCATAAAGCGCAGGATTATTGTTTTACAAATTAAAGTATATTTACAAAATAAAAGCTAATTAATGGAAACCCGAAAGAAAATATCTGTTATTGTGCCTTGTTTTAATGAAGAGGAAGGCCTGACAACATTTAACCAAACTTTGATCAGTCATTTACCTGAGAACTACCATTACGAAATTATTTACGTCAACGATGGCAGCCGTGATCAAACCTTTCAGGAGATACTTAAACTAGCTAAAAGCAATTCTTCAATTAAATACATTTCCTTTTCACGGAACTTCGGACATCAGAATGCGCTCAAGGCCGGGTACGACTTTGCAACCGGTGATTGTGCAATCAGCCTGGACGCCGATTTGCAACATCCTCCTTCCGTTATTCCTGAACTGATTGCCAAATGGGAAGAAGGATTTGAAATTGTTAATACCATTCGTAACGATCATGACAGTATTTCACTGGCAAAAAAAATGTCTGCCGGAATATTTTATCACATCATGCGAAAGATATCGGATGTAAACATTGAAAACGGCATGGCCGACTTCCGCCTAATTGACAAGAAAGTATTAAAACAACTGAAGCTTTTCCCCGAGAATTTCCTTTTTTTTCGTGGCATCATACCATGGATGGGATTCAACCAAACCCTCGTTCCTTTCAAAGCCAGCGAACGGTTTGCCGGAACAACCAAATATACCTTCAGAAGAATGCTTAAATTCGCCACTACCGGCGTAACTTCATTCAGCGTCAAACCCCTACGACTGTCGATCTATCTGGGATTTATGTTTGCATTTTTCGCTTTTCTGTATGGACTTTATGCTACTTATGCTTTTCTGTTTACCAATCAGGCTGTAACCGGATGGACTTCCGTAATCTTAAGCGTATTATTTGTCGGTGGAATCAACTTACTGATGTTGGGAATTATTGGCGAATATCTCGGCAAACTTTTCATCGAAAACAAACGGCGACCCAACTACCTGATTTCAGAAACGAATTTAATTGACTAAACGGTTTCGATTAAAACTTCAGTGTATTCCAGAATTTGGTCCAGCTCATCGGTGTATCCCACCAGATGCCGGAGTCGTAGCGGAATCCGAATTGAATATTGTAGAAGATGAATACCACGATTACCAAACCCATTACAAGTTTAAGCGGAAGTGTCATTCCTCTCAGGTAGCCGATTACCAACGCGAGTGGAACCGCCAGAAAGGGCAAAAAGTCAATCATCGCCCTTTGTCCAACGGCAGCACCAAAAGTTGGGAACCACCAACTGGCATTGATATAAATGCACAGAATGAAAATCACAAGCACCGTCAGGCTGTTCATTTGTTTCCGCCACAATAAAATAAAAAGGCCAACCAGAGCGAATAGTACAATGGGTGTATAGGCTAACCAGCCATTGAATTTTCCGAAAAGAACAACTCCGAATTTTGGTGACAGAAGGAATGGAAAACCGTAATTCTGATAGGAATAAACCAGAAATTTTCCGGTTACAAAATGCCAGTAGGCCATTTGTGGTATAAAAACTATTACTCCAATAAAAAACAGGGTAATGATTGCCCAATAATTTTTGATCCAGAAAGCGAATCGTTCTTTAAGAGTGGAAATATTGTTGACTCCGTATAAGATAAGATATAAGCCTGAAATAATATTGGTAGGACGGATTAAGACTGCTACTGCAAAAGGAATACCCAGCAAAATAAGATTTTTTATTGAACTGTCTTTGAAAAATTGATGGGTATAATAAAGATAAATGGCAATCATTGAAAATGAATAGACATGCGCCATTCCGGCACCAAGCAATATGGAATAAAAGAAAACATTGGTCGCTAAAAAGAATAAGGCAGTAGTGAGTAAACTGGTTTTGTGTTCATAAAATTCGCGAAGGAATTTATACATGAAAACCAGTCCGATGTAGGTATAAACAATTCCTGCAATCAGGATAAAGCCATAATACAAGTTGGCATGCCCGTCGGCATCGAGCCCGAAAAAGACACTGATTAAATGTGCAATCAGAAAAAAGGGTGACCAAAGTATAGCCAGTCCGCAGGTGAAAACACTCAGGGTTTTGCCTTCGCCATAAGCTATGGTCCAGGGCATACGATCGAAAAGTTCCCAGTCCTTGATAAAAAAATGAACGAGGTACTGATAATAGCCTTCCATATCCGAACCCAAAATGATTTTCTCGATGGGCAAACTATGAAAAACCATCCGATAAATATAATTGATGACCAGTCCGGCCAAAAGGAAAAACCAGCCGTATCTGATCAATTTACTCAGTTCTGATCGATTCATTTTGTTACTTTTTTATTCGTTTATTCAGTCCACCTTGCCTACCATGATTACACTAAGGCCAAGCCATTTATTGGTGATTTTATCAATGATCCTGAAAACCGGTACAAAGAAATTATACAATTTCATTTGCCCTTCAGGAATGATCTTTTTCCGGAGCAGCGAGCCACTCACCCACCATCCGGCAATGCCAATCAAATTAAAATACTGACGGTGAACAACTAGCAAATTATTATCTTCAAAAACCGGCAATAATGTTTTGACTGCGTATCGTCTGAAATGACCCAAAGCGGTATCGAAATGGTTAAAAATAGTTTGAAAAGCCGGAACAAGAATAATTACCTGTCCATCCTTTTTCAGTAGCTTTTTGCAATTTGCCATGGCTTTATGATGGTCTTCAATATGTTCGATCACATTCAAGGCAAAAACAGTATCAAACGTTCCAAACAGCGAACCAAATTTGGTATCGAATTCCGGATCAACAATATCCATGGCAATGACATCTTTCAAATTGGGATAGTTAGCCAACCGGCTTCGAATCATCTGGCAATATTCCTCCTGCAATTCAGTAACCACCAGCTCTTTGCCATCTGCCAGAAAACATTCGGAAATATTTCCGATTCCGCCTCCAATTTCAAGAATTCGTCCTTTGCAAAAAGGTTGAATGGTTTCGTACATCCAACGATTAAACTTGTCGGCGCCTGAAATGCTTTCGAGGGTTGAAAAGCCATACACGTCATTCACTTCAGAATTGGCTTTCGTTATTTCGCCCATAAATTGTATTTGAGTATGACATAGAAAGCCCGAAGTCCATCTTTCCAGTTAATTTTTTTCCCCTCGGCATAAGTTCGTCCATAATAGGATACGCCCACTTCGTAAATCCTAATATCTGGTATTTTGGCAACTTTAGCGGTAACTTCCGGTTCAAAGCCAAATCGTTTTTCTTTCATCCTGATCGATTTAATGATATCAGTTCTGAACAGTTTATAACAGGTTTCCATGTCTGTCAGGTTCAGATTACAGAACATATTGGAAGTAAATGTAAGAAGTTTATTCCCGATTGAATGCCAGAAAAACAAAATACGGTGCGGATTTCCTCCTGAAAAACGAGATCCAAAAACAACATCGGCAAATCCTTCAAGCATTGGTTTAAGCAAATCGTTGTATTCGCGGGGATCATATTCAAGGTCGGCATCCTGAATAATCAGAAAATCACCGGTAGCTTCAGCAATTCCACGATGGATGGCAGCTCCCTTTCCCATGTTGACGGGCTGATGAAACAATCGAATCATTAACTCAGGATTTGAAGACTGAAACTGTTCAACGGCGGCAACAGTCTGGTCCTTGGAACAATCATTAACTACGATGATTTCTTTTTGGACATTTCCGGACAATTGAACTTCTGATATTTTTGACAGAATCGAAAAAATTGTTTTTTCCTCGTTGTAGGCAGGGATAATAATTGAAAGTAAATTTTCACTCATTCGCTGTAATTTATTTCGGGTAGATTCCGACATCAAATAAACTTAAAACAGTCGGAATTATTGCAATTTAACTTCTTATTTTCTGATGTAATCCTGAATAATTTCTATTTAAAATTCGGATTTTGTAGTTCAAAATCATTGATTGTCCGGTTAAATTCTACTTTGTCCCGATGGGACAATTGCTGCTGCGTGCAACTGACTAGCTATAAATATTATATCCCTATGGGATTGTCCCATTTGGGACAAAATATTTATAGAACTCGAAAGTAACCCCAGAATAAAAAGTCCCTTTGGGGACGTAATAGAATCAATGGGTTCAGCAAATTTCGTTATTCTTTACCTGACACCAATGTTTCAAAAATTGTATTTACTTGCTTTGTACAAGCAATTTCAAAACCTCGGTTTTACCTGAAGAAGTGATTCTGCAAATATAGATACCTTCCATGGTTTTTAAAATACAAAAAAAAATTGGTAACCTGAATAAACTTCGGATTACCAATTTTGCTTTATCCATTAAAAACCTGATTAATCAAAAATATTGATGTACCAGTTTTTTTCGTCGAGCAACTTGGTGTACATCGCCTGACGCTGGCTGGCAGGGAATTTGGTAGAAACTTTTTTAGCCAGGAATGATGGGTCATTCCTGCGTTTGGCCACGCGGATCAAGTCGTAGAAACGCTCGCCTTCGTAAGCCAGTTCGCGGCCTCGTTCATCCATAATAAGTTCTTCGAGATACAGCTGTTTTGCAAGTAAATTCCCTGTTAAATCGGTATAACCGATCACTTCGTTCGTATACGGGTTATGCTTGTAGTTGATATTACCCACCTGCAAACCGTCGTAAGGTCCGGTGTTGTAACCAACACGGCCGCGAATACCTAACTGGCGGCGGCTGGCCTGAACATCGTAATTACTTCCATTGTTCACTATATCTATAGCATTGGTCGTAAATGTCGAAATCTGGCCGTTACGCTCAAATGCCCACCAGGTATAAATCTCAGCCAGGTAAAGCTGAATTCCGCCGGCACGGTAAACGATAAAGTTGGCATCCTGATCGTAACGGACTTTATTTATCGAATATTTAAATACAATGGTATCGTAACCTGCCATTAATGAAGAAACCGTGCGATAATCGTTCTCCATCTTGGATGACAGCATTAAGTTCAGGTATGTCCCCGGAAGAACCTGGTTGCCCTGAGCATAAATATACGAAGAACCAAAACCACGATAGTAATCAGCAGGGAATCCGCGTTGGGTTTTATCCAACACGGTTAACGAAGGTTTGGTTTGATTGATAATCAGGTTATATCCTCTCCAGTTGGTTTCCCAAAGATCGATAGCAGCCGGAGTAGGTTTCAACATAAAATCATGGGGTTCAAATGGTTCAAATAAACGTTGAAAATCGTTTTGTTGCTGCTTCGCTTTATCAAACCACAACGTATAAATATGCTCCCGGCTGTCAATTCCTGAAAATATATTCCTCCAGGAAGTTAAAGCAAAACTTTGATCGAGCTGGTAACGGTAATTGTCGGAGGTGGTAAATGCAATGGCGTTTAAATGATTGGCCGACTTCGTAAAATCACCTTGAGTCAAATACATCTGGCCAAGCAGGGCATGCCATGCAAAGGTGTTCCAAACCGTAATTTCCCAGGATTTATCGTTGTTGTCGATGTAGTGATTAACACCTGTAGCTTTTACTTCGTCTTCCAGTTGTTTGGTAAATACCCTAATCACCATGTCCAAATTATACCATTGTTTTTCAAGGGTAATTGGTTTATTGTAAGTAGTATCGTTATGGAAACCATCTTTACCGAATACGATATTAATTTTATCGACATAGGTTGAAGATGAGTTTAAATATTCTTCAATTTCGCCAATTGAGGTAAGAGATTCATGAATAACAGGCACTTTACCATAAATACGTACAGCATTAAAATATGCCCAGGCACGCATACAGAGCGCTTCGCCGTATAACTTATCGTAATTCGTAACTGCAACCTTTTTATCGAGTACCTCCGGATGTTTTTCCTTCAGTGTCCGGATAAAACTGTTACTGGCAGAAATTAACTTGAAAAAGTTGGTCGGATCGGCATATTTATTCGTTTTTGAAGCCTGAAAGTTATAGATTTCAATCAGGTCGGCATCAGCATTTGGAGTTACCTTTAATAAGTCGCCCCTAAGTTCGCCCAGCACCATGAGCTGCTCGGCAAGTTCCTGCTGAAGGCCGTATAAGCCCATGGCAACGGCGCGATATTCATACCAATCATCAAATAATTGATCCTGTGTAATATTCAGGTCTTGCTCCGGATTCAGAAAATCGTTGCACGATGGCAAAAACACCATCGACATCAGCGTTAAAGTGATAATTACGGAATATTTCAGATTTTTAAGCATGATCTATATTTATAAAAATTTTACAATCCAAGTTTAATTCCAATAATAAATTGACGCGCTTGTGGCGTTTGTCCATAATCTACACCTTGTTCTGCATGAGAATAAGAAGAGGCAAATTCAGGATCATAACCTAAATATTTCGACAGCGTGAGAACATTGTTTGCCGATACATAGAACTCAGCATTTCTGAACTGCAGAAATTTATTCGGAATTTTATAAGCCAACGAAATGTTTTGGATTCTCAGGTAAGAACCATCTTCAATCCAACGTGAAGAGAAAGCTGAATTACCAACAGGGTCGTTCCATAATGCACGTGGAATTGAAGTAATCTGCCCTTCATTCTGCCACCTGTTCAACACACTGGCACTCTGATTTTGGAGACCAGTCATCGATTCGTTTTTGTAGCGTACGTAGTTAAATACTTCATTCCCTGAAACTACATTGATGTAGGTATCCAAAATCCATCTTTTATAAGTAAACGTATTTTGCAATCCTCCATAAAGATCGGGCATCGATGACCCTAAAGTAGTTTTATCATACTGGTTAATGATTCCATCCGGAGCTCCTGATGGACCAGAAAGGTCAATAAATTTAGCATCACCAGCCTTGTAATTAACCATTTTGTCATTCTTCAGGTTGGCAGTTTGAGCTTCGGCAGAAGAGCTGTAAACACCGTCAAAAAGGTATCCGTAGAAACTGTTGGCCGCCTCGCCAACCTTATTAATAACTTCACCACCCTCAATCTGAGTAATCAGTTTGTCGCCTTTTAACTCAGTAATCTCGTTTTTGAGTTTGGTAACATTGGCCTGAACATCCCACTTAAACAATCGGCCGTCAACAACGCGGATAGTTGCACTTAGCTCAACACCGGTGTTATTCATTTTCCCACCATTTTCAGGACGGAAACTATAACCCAAATACGATTTCACTGGGGTAAGAATCAGCATATTATTGGTGGTTGAACTGAAAACATCCACCGTTGCCCTTACCCGGCTTCCCCATAGTGCGGCATCCAGACCGGTATTCAATTGTGTAACGGTTTCATAGCTCAATTCTTTGTTTGCAATAATTGCGGGATAAAGACCAACCGTTTCGCGGAACCTCACTGCTTTGTAGTAATCAGAAGCATTCGATTCGCCAATATCATCGTTACCCGATTTCCCATACGATGCCCGTAGTTTAAGTTCGTCAATCCAACCCATGCCATTCATGAACGATTCGCTTGACAAACGCCAGCCAATACCGGCTGAATAGAATAAACCCAGAGGATTACCTCCAACTTTAATGGTATTGATTGCATCATCGCCAACCCGAGAAGAACCATCGAGCGAAACGCTGGCTGTTACCAGGTATTTATCTTTGAAGGAGTAGTTCAGATTTTCGTACAACGACATCCAGTTCCAGCTACGGTTCTCACCACCAATACGGCGGAGATTGGCTGTACCATCCCCCAGCGATTGGTATTCGTCATTTTCGTGAGCATTCATGGTTAAACCCCAGTCGAACTGATATTTATTGGTAAGAACATTTAACCCGGTGCTTGAAGTTACACTATGTACTTTATTGAATACTTTTTTGTATGACAGGTAAGTATTGTTATAGACAGACAATAGGTAATTATTCGATGCCTTGGCCACATTGTGAGCTTCATTATTGTAATAGTGGGCCATCCCGTGATTTGGCATAAAGATCTGTTCTTTCAGCGCATTATAAGTCAAACCGAAATTGGTATTCAACATTAAGTTTTTGCGGAGTGTAACCTCAAAACCCATGGTAGAAATAAAGTGGTAATTGGTATTTTTTGCTTTATATTTATTAATAATAGCAACAGGATTACTTACTCCCAATTCATCAACTTCACTTAAAGCGGTAAGCATATTTCCTTCCAAATCATAATCGTAAGGATTAAGCATCGGTGATTTGTTTAAGGCAGCCAGAATTGGATTTGTTTCAGCAAATTTGGCCGATTCCTTCATGTTCGATGTATTGTAGTTTAACGATACACCGGCATTCATTCTTAACCATTTAAAAATATTCAAACGGCTTACAAACCTAAGGTTATAACTATCGTACCCGGTAGTTTTTATAATTCCGTTACTAGTCGTATAACCAAAAGAAAGACCATAACGTGCAATTGCATCACCCCCTTTTACCCTAAGGTTAAGGTTGGTAAACATAGCATCTTCAAAAATTTTGTCCTGCCAGTTGGTATTGTGCTGGTAATCGATAAACCGTTCATCTTCTTTGAGCAGGAACAAATTAGGATACTTTAATCTTATAAATTCTTCATTAAGCCCTGAAGAAAACAACACTTCGTTAGCCAGGGTTTTATGCTGCCCGGCATTGAGCTGAGGAATAAAATTGGAAGGCGCCAGTGAATATCCCGTACGAAGATCTAAATCAATAGAAGTTTGAGTCGAACTTGGATCAAGTGTTTCAATAAATATGACACCATTCGATGCTTTTGAACCATAAACCGAAGTTACGGTTGGATCTTTTACGATGGTCACGTTCGAAATATCGAGCATGTTGACCGCCAATAAAGGGTCATAGGCAAATCCCTCCATGTTGGAACCAAATAATCCAGGAGTCTCCATCGGAATACCGTCGATTATATAAAGCGGCTGGTTATTGGCATTCAACGAGTTAATTCCGCGAAGAAAGGGAACAGCGCCGGTTCCGGGAGCACCTTCTCTTCTAACCACATTCATTCCAGGTACTTTCCCTTGCATGTATTCATCGACCGAAAAGGCTGCGGTTCTATAATTGCCTTCTGTTTTCAGGTCGAAATAAGAAGAAACCATGTCCTTCTTGATTCTTCTCTGTGATAGAATCGTCAAAGGGTCATCGCCTGAGGATAAATCATTGTCGGTTAAATAAACCTTTAAAGTGTTACGATTATTGAGAAATACTCTTTTAGTTTTAAAATCACTAACTGGCGAAATAATAATCCAATTATTGCCATCACTTGACTTAATAGCAAATTCGCCAGCATCGTTTGTAACAACCGGTAATTGCCCGGAGCCTTCAATGCTGATGGTGATATTCGATAACGGAGTATTGGTTCCTGAAACAACTACTCCTTTCACAAGAATCGAGTCTTGCGCTGTATTGTTTTGTGCCTGCGAAGAAAAGTAACTGATAAGCAGCACAGGAACAATAAGCACAGCTTTTTTCCAGGGTGCAATGGTAAATAGGTTATTAATCATTGTATCAATTTTCATATAAATGCTCGTTTGATCCGTGAAAATTAGTTTTCGTTTAACTCTTCCGACAAACTGATTTGATTAGCTGGTTTATTAAAAAAATTAATTGGCAGGGATGAATTCAATCAGGTCAATTGCCAATCCGTTTCCGGGTGCATTTCCTGGCCCTTTGTATTCAAACCGTATGTTTGGTCTTACATATTCAGTAATATTTTCTACCCAACAGTCGAACTTATTATATCTGCCTTTAGGTACAAAAGTAGCTCCGGTCACACTCTTCAGTAAACCTCTTGAAATCACATAATCGTAATAGTCAAAGGTTTTCACAAGTACATTATCGACATAAATCTCATAAATACCGCCAATATCCATGTGCGTACTAACCACCATCCTGTATTTACGGGGAAACAGGTTTCGTACATTAAACGAAACATTATAAACTCCTTTGTATCCTTTAGAGAAATTTACAATCAATATCGAATCGTTTGATGCTTGTCCTTTTACCAGGGTTTTCTGAACGTCAAAAGAAGTGGTATTGGTAACAGCGACATTTTTTTTCCAGGCATATTTATTGGCCCCGGTTTGATAGGCTAACCACTCTCCTTCAAATTTTTCGGAACCCGAAAAAAGCGAATCCGGTATTTCAAAGTTCTGATAATCGTATACCACACCATTACTGGCCAGATATTTATCGGTTGGAATATAATTACAAACAATACTGTCGCCATTAATATTCACCATATTGTATTTTTTCTTTTTCCAAAGAACACTGATGTCTTTAAACTCTGACGGTTCGAGCATATTTAAAAAAGTACCATGTTTTACTAAATGAGGAATAAGCACCTCTTCCTGCCATTTCACAGGTATATCTGTATAATCCTGGAAAGTGCCGCCTAATTTCCCTGCCATTACACTAAGTCCGTTTTGGTAAGTAGCCTTTTTGGGGAATGCAAAGGTCGCGGTCCAGCTACGAAATTCTTCAGAAACAGGGAAATATTCATAATCAAACAGGTTTACTTTTATCGAAACCGAATCATAAACGGTATTCCCATTATCGTCAAAACCAATTGGCCGGCTTTTTTCTTTATCGAGGATGATAGAATCCTTTTTATCGATATAGGTTTTCAGGTAAGGTAATTCCTTGGTGAAATACTCATAAAGATTCAGTCTCGGAGATGCAACTTCACCCAATACGAAAAATTTTCCATTGATATACAAAGGACTTTCTTCTTTCAAAACAATACCATCAATAGTTGGTTTTCCGCCAATATTTTCGAAAGTCGAATATTTTTCGGCCAAAGTCTGCAATTTTCGTTTACCCTGTATATCAACAGGTTTTACGTAATGCTGAGAGATATGGTAATTCAGGATAGTCGTTCCAATCTCTTCAGTTTTCAGCAATTTTTCAATTGCCGCGTTATCAGGAGCAAAAATGGTGTAGGTGTCGTTTGTTTGAAAGAGGGTATCATACTTATATTTGACCATCAATTCAACAAAACGCGACAATTCCGGTTTGCCTTTAATCGCGTCCCAAACATTCATATTAATTGTTTCGGGTTGCGTATTATAGTGTTCGTCCCAAGTTTTGGTACAACCAACCACTGAAAGGACAAAGGCTATGATTATTATGCCAATTTTATATCTCATTATTTTAGTTTATAAAGGTTCGAATCTGATGTAATCCCATTTTAACCTTCCGGGAATAAGGGATTTAATTGTAACGGTATGCCCGGCATATTTTTTAAAATCGATCGTACCAACCTTAAATGAATAATAAGGCCAGGTGGAATTCCCACTTTTGGTTAAATCGATCAATCCGCCCAATTTATTACCGTCAACAAACAACTCAACCAAAGCATTCGCCGAACTGAAGGCATCGGCCTGAAAATACACCGTATATTTTCCCTGAATGATCTTTGGAAGTTGATAAGAAATCGTGAAATCTCCGTCAATCAGCATATAATTTTTGCCCCAGGAACGCTCTGAATCGTCATTAGATTGTACGTAAAACAACTTGGCTCCACTCCAATTTACGTAATCAAGCAATTCTTCATTTTCAATCAGGTAAGAACCACCTTTTCTTCGGTATTCTTCGAGCGCCAGCTCTTCGTAAAACTCAAAAGTAACAATGGCCCTTGATGGCACTTGCGGTTTTAAAACTTCACTAATAAAATGGATACCTCCACTTTGCGTAATCACATTGCTTGCATCGTAGTCGAGACCAACAAAATCGGTGGTATCTTTACCATTGACAAATTTTTCTTTACCCTTGTTAATTACAATATCCAACCCCAGACCATTGATGGTAACAGGCACGTCGGCAAATGTATTGTAGTTGGTTGCCCTGCCCTGTAAATCGTCCAGAAACTTACTTTCATTAAGAATATGGTATCCAACAAACAAGTTTAACGGATTACCGGCATTGGTATAATCGGTCCTGTCGGGACTGATTGCACTTGCCAGGTCGGCAAATGAATTTATATTCCTCTTTTTAAACACAGCATCAGGCTCAACCAGCATGGTAAATGGTTTTAACGATTGATCTTTCAGCTTCATGTCCACATCGATGGTTGTTTTCCATCCGGTTGCCTCAATGGCCGAGGTAAGAATTGAATAGTTCGCATTCTTTTTGAGCCAACCGTAACTGTTTAAAGTAATTGGGGTAAGCATGGTACTAATTACATGGACGTAGCCATTTGACAACTCGATGTTTGCTTTTGTTACTGCCGCCTGGTTGTTGATTTTATAATAGGTTGTATCCTTCGCCAATATGAAATTCACATTCAGGAAATCGCCCGAAAGAGTAGGCTCTGAAAATGTACCAAATGGAAATTCATAGGAACTGGTTCCAAGGTTGACCACATGATAACGGGCCAAAGCTTCAACATAGGCTTTATCTTTCAGGATGGCGTCCAAAGAGCTAAACTGTCCGTTATCCTTGATAAACTGATCGACAGCCTTATTATCCGGAACAAATAAGGTATAATCAATTCCGCTTGGATTATAGGCGCTCAGGGTCTTGTCCAGGCCTCCTGCTTTCAATATCGAAAGAAAACTTGAATAGTCTTTTTCATTCTGAATGAGGTAGTCGTAGATGGTAAATTGTTCCATGTCCTCGAATCCTGCCAGAACAGGAGCCTTTTTACAGGAATACTGTATCGACAGTACAACCAGTAAACTTAGTATGATCGAAATTTTCTTCATCGCTTAGAATTGATAATAAGGATTTTGAACCAGATTTTTGTTACGCTCAATTTCATCTTTAAAGATGGGTAAATACCATCCCAGAGGATTTGTCAGTTTTGCTGATAAAATTCGTTTCTGAGTTGATTGAACATTCTTGATGATGATTTCAACCAGTTTATCTTTTCGTGCATAATTGTTCCGACGTCCCATACGGAGCAAATCGAACCAACGTTTACCTTCGAAAGCAAGTTCCAGCGCACGTTCTTCCATAATGGCATCTTCAAACAATATTGGAGAACTTCCTACAGAAAGTGGTGGCATATTGGCCCTTTCGCGAATGGTATTCAGGGCATCGGCAGCCTCGCCAAAACGGTTTAATTGCGACAGCGCTTCTGCTTTCATTAAATAAATATCGGCCAAACGGTAAACAATCCAGTTACAACTGCTCTGATCGGCGCTGGTGCGTTCCGTTTTTCCATCGGGTGCACGGCCAACATATTTCCAAATCAGGTAATCGTCTTCACTTAATTTAGTAATTGAAGCATCCTCGCCACGGGTAAGTTCAACAGCATACTTACGGGCAAATAATTCTTCAGCATGTGTACTGGGGTCAAACTGATGGCTGTTACGGTTCGTCTTTCCATAGGTGCCGTTTTTCTGGCTGTACCTGTCTTCAAACTGAAATTCGAAAATACTTTCGAGTGAGTTTCCCGGATAAAACAATTCGAACCAGCGAGTACCGGGCATCAACACAAATTCTTTATTTGATGTAAGCCGGTTGCAGTATTCTATGGTTTTGTTATAGTCAAAATTCCATAGCGAGATATCGGCCAATAACGCGTCAAAAGCAGCTTTGGTGGCACGCCCTTTTACTTCAGCAAGCGTTTTATACCCATCAGTAGCAAACGGCCGGTATTCGTTCAGGTCTTTCAACATAGCCTGTAAAATATCTTCACCTTTGGTAACCGGAAGATAGAAATCAGCAGCATCAGTTTCAGACGGGGTAAGTACAAGCGGAACATCTTTAAAAATACGCACCAGGTAAAAATAATTCAGGCTGCGAAGCCAATATGCTTCTGCCAATAAACCCTTTAACTGAAAATCGGTAAATGTATTATCAATTTTCTGCACTTCGGGCGCATTCTTAATTACATCGTTACAGTAATTAATCACTTTATAAAATGATGCCCAGTTACAAAGTCCGTTATTCGGATAAATGTTGCTTTCCATCATATTTCTTTCGTTGCCGCCAAGACTGTAATCAGCTTTAACCATATCGCCACGGGCTTCGCCATAAGTAAACAGGTTGCCATCCATAGCAGCAGACGATTGATAGGCAGCCATTAAAACCGCTTCAACATCTTCCTTAGTTTTCCAAAACTCTTCACGAACCAACCCATTGGGAGGAATGAGCTCCAGGTAATCGGAACAGGAGAACTGTGCCGTGAGCGCGATAAACACCAATATAAATCGTAGTTTGAATATCTTTTTCATGTTCTTTCGTATTAAAATCCAACAGCTAAACTAATGGTTACCATTTTTGGCGGAGGTGTATTGGCATAGTCTGCTCCAATCCAGAAAGGATCAGCCGCATTTTGTCCTACTTCCGGATCCTGACCTGAATAGTTGGTAAACGTAAACAATTTACGGGCGCTCACCGTAAAGCTGGCGCTTTGTAAATTCAGTTTGCGGCAAAGTTCCTGACTGAACTGATACCCGAATTTCACGTTATTCAGACGCATAAAATCTCCTGCTTCCACGTATCGGTCAGACCCAAGGTTGTTGGCCGGATGTTCCATATAAGCTCTGGGCAATAAGCCTGGCTGATTTTGCCCTTCGGTTCTCCAACGGCTTAGTACCGCTTTACTCTGATTGTTCCGTCCATCCATTCCTTCAGTTTGAAGCGCGATCATATTGATGATATCGAATCCGATACGGTAATGGAATTGAAATGAAAGGTCCCAGTTTTTATACCGGAAGGTTGTACCGAAACCTCCAATAAAGTCGGGGTTCGAGTCGCCAATATACACCACATCGTTTAAGTCGATTTTTCCATCCTTGTTCACATCTTCGTATTTGGCATCCCCACCTCTGAAGATATAAGTTCCTTTGTAGGTCAAAGGAATCGGGTTATGCTCACTGTCGTATAATTTATTGCCTTCGGCATCGGTGGCAATGGCGTCTGCATCGGTAGCATATACTCCCTGATAGCGGAACCCAAAGAAAGAACCGATGGGTTCGCCTTCAACTACACGTCGGGGATATTCGCCGTTACCGATTGAAGTCGATTTTTCGGTATTAAAGTTTGGCGGAAGCTTGTTGAAGGCGTTAACATTTTGCGAGGTATTGAAATCAACAGAAACCAACCAGTCTTTGGTACGGACAATCTTGTAATTCATCATCAGTTCCCAACCCTTATTAGTCATTTCTCCCCCATTAAAATAAGTCAGTTTATCAAAACCCGAAGATGTTGGAATTCTATAATAATCAGGCCAGCCACCAAATAATAAGTCAGTAGTAACTTTATTATAAATATCCCCTTCAATAAAGAAACGGTCCTTAAATAAATTCAATTCCAAACCGATGTCAGTTGACGAAATACTTTCCCATTTCAGGTTATCCAACTGGATACCATTGGGGGCAATGGCTGGATTAGTAATATAATTACCAGATCCTGATGTAACATACGATGCAAAACGGGCATATTGATCACCCGGAGGTCGGCCTGAAGTTCCCCAACTGACGCGTAACATACAATCGTTCATCCATTCGTCCCAGCCATCTAAAATTGGTTCGCCAGAAAAACGCCATCCGGCTGAAACACCCTTGAACAAACCCCAGCGGTTACTGGCGCCAAACGACGAATTGGCATCGGCTCTAAGTACCGTTTGCACCATGTAACGGTCTTTGTATTTATAATTCCAGTTAACTAAAGCTCCAAGGTCGCGGTTTTGGCCGCTACCTGATCCAATCCAGTTTATTTGGCCGGCAATGGCCGGGTCCTGAATACTGGTACTGGGTGTAAGGTTACTCTGAAGATTCAGCCATTCAGACCACCCTTGATTTGTAATCCATGAGGCAGACCCCGACATCACATGGTCCTCAGTTTTTAAAGGGACATCGAAAACGACCGAACTCTCGGTTTTAATGGATGAAGATTGGTTGTTTGATTCTTCAGCTTTATTTACGGTCCAGGCCAGCCAATCGGTACCTACCGCATTGTATGGTAGAAAGTTGCTGAATTTTTGCCCCATATATTGAAATGAAACTGTTTCTTTAAATATCAACCAATCAGTAAAGTTGTACTTTAAACGGAAGGTATTTTCAAGTGAATTCTCTGAACGGTCATTTTTACCCAAACGGGCAACAGCAACCGGGTTAAATAAAGAGTATCCATTTCCCTGGTAGTTGTTAATTGGGTTAAAATATTCGCCGGTCAGTTTTCCATTCACATCATGTTCGTAAATGCTCATGTTTGGGGCTTTAATATAAGCCATCTGACGTATATTTCTATTATCAATTTCTATGTTACCATCAACCTTGTTATTCGCATAATTAAACTGAACCGTAAACAACATTTTTTTAGAGAGAAAGTAGTCGAGGTTTACACGGGTCGAAAAACGTTTTGAGCCGGTATTAATGGTTGTACCGCCTTCGTCGACATAACTGAACGAGGTAAAGTACCTGGTTTTTTCGCCCCCGCCCGAGATTTTAAAATAATGGTCGTGGGTAACCGAATTTTTGGTAATAGCACCCAGCCAGTCTGTGTTGGCCGAATAATTATAGAAATCGAAATAATCCTTGTCGTAGGCAATTTCAGAAGGAATATCGAAAATACCTTTGCTGTTGTGCCACTCTTCCAACTGAAGCATCACATATTCATCACCATTCAACATGGGGATTGCTGCCGGTTGAAAATTAATACTGTTTTTATACTGGTAGTCGAATTGTACTTTACCCATACGGCCACGGTGAGTTTCAATAAGCAATACTCCGTCGGCGCCTTTCGAACCGTAAATAGCGGTTGAAGCGGCATCTTTCAATACCTCGATAGATTTAATGTCCTGAAGGGCAATGTTGATCATGTTACTGATGTCCTCAGAATCGGCTGAACTAAGGTCGAACCCTGCGGAAACGTTATCTTGTGGAATACCGTCGATAACGATCAGAGGTTTATTGTTACCCATAGAACTCAAACCGCGGATTACGATCTGCGAACCCGATCCCGGGTCACCCGAAGCGCTGATGATGTCCAACCCGGAAACTTTACCCTGAAGGGCATCGGCTGCCGAAGTTATCCCCTCGTTTTTCATCTCCATGAGGTCGATCTTCACACGGGAAGAAGCGTTATCCCGTTCATCGATGTTCGTAAGCTGATTATCTGATTTAGCTTTTGCAGTAATGGTTACCGATCCTAATTCAATTTCAGAAGAAACAAGTTCGATAACCATTGATTTTCCCGGTGTTGGTTTAAACGGTTTAGTCTGATAGCCAATTACGGTTGCCTTCATGCTATTAGCCGGATTCTTCATTTCATAAACAAAGTTTCCGTCAATATCGGTGATGGTTCCGTTAACAACACGGTTATCCTTGTCCGATTCAACAATTGTTGCACCAACAACCGCCGATTTATCATTCTGATCAACAACCTTTCCGCGTATGGTCGTTTTGGTCTGGGAGTAGGCCCCGACAAAACTGAAAAGCGCAAGGATCAGAATGATGGTATTTTTGATTTTTTTCATGTGTTCAAAAACCTTTGGTTTAAAATATTCGAAATTTAGCTGGTTGTTTATTTATTGTCTATTGCTTCAAATCGCAATACCGTCTTTAACTCGTGAACCACGCCGTTACTAACAACTGTTGCATAAGCCTCTTGCCCCGTAACGCTTAGATTTCGGGCAGTGATCACATTCGACTTATCTGATAGGTTAATTACAGCAACAGGGTCTCCGCTTTTTGAAGGAATTGTAATTTTATCAATACCCGGTATGATCCGGATTGAGGTATTATAAGTTATATACGGAGTTGAACTTTCGTCAATCCGTGCAGTTTCGTAATAACCTGCCTGTTTGTTCCCATCGGTAAAGATCATATCGCCCTGTACAAAATGCATCATAACCAGGTTTTGAAGTTCTTTTTGAGTTAAGGCATCCAGATTTACAGTATTTAGTACAGAATCGCTGGGGGCAAATACGGTATAAGACTGATTGTCGGACATAAAACTATACTTAAATAACTTGTCCTGGCTCAAGCCTGCCTTTTTGATTAAAGCATGAAATTTGGGGAACTTATTAGAAATGGTAGCAAAAATATCGTTCGAATTAAAATTAAACCAGCTTTCAACTTCGTAGGTTGAACCATTATCGGAGTTGGTGCTGATCTTTTTGGGAATCAGTTTAAGTTCTTTCACACCACGGTAGCCGTAAGTTGACGGAGCAGTTCCTTTTATTTCATTGGTTGTATTGTCGATGGTCAGGTAATTTCCGCCCAACGTTTTAATGAATTCTTTTCGGGCAACTCCTTTGGGTTCCGATAAACCAACCTGATTCAGAAACAGGGTACGCAAATCATCATTATTAAGAGTGGTCTGGCGTATCGATGGATATAAGGTAACTGCAGTAAAACGTTCAGTTATCTGATCGTAAATAAAAGATGAATCCATCGAAGTTGTAATGTCGTTCGCCACATAGAACGAGTAACTGGCATCTTTTCTTTTCAAAGCAGATATTAAACCTGATTTTTCGATAGCGAACATCACTTTGGAAAAACCTTTGCGGGTATAAACCGGACCAGTAACACTGCTAAATGCGCGGGGTACAATGGGTTTATTAACTCCTATGAACGTACAGTTACTACCATATTGCTTTTGAACAATATTCGATTCATCTACTTTAATAATATCTGATTCACCGTTCAGGAATCCCTTCTGAATGTCGGTTAAATAAACCGGATTAGTCGAAAGACTTGAATTGGCAATGATTCGTTTAATATTTTCAGGAGCGGCATCAAGACTTCCCCAATTATTACCACCTGCCAGGTACTGGCTGACCAATTGGCTAAGCGCTTCGTTGGTTGGGGCTACAATTCCATGATGATAACGAATGGTTACATTACCCGGCAACCCAAAAACCCCTTTTGGAGGTTTTGTTTTTTCGCTGTTAATATCAAATACCAATTGAGGGTATCTTAAATTAAAAAGCGAGTCAACCTTCAAACCTTGTTCTGCGCCAGGCTGGGCATTGGTTTCTTGCTCATTGTATTCTGTTTCAGCAAACAGATTAACCAAATTAAAATAAGAAGAATAAGAATTTGGCTTGGTTTTGTCGGTTAAGATTTCCACTCCATTTTTAAGTGGTTCCGCTACACGGTCGATCACATAGACAAAACCGTTTTCAGCAAAAACTTCGTCACCAACCACTCGTCCGTTACTAAAATAGAGGTCGTTTGTATTTTCAAACTGGCGGCCGAAATAAAACGAGTAATCGGTAGTAGCCAAATCGTAAATATCGAAATACTCCTTGAAAAATATGGGTGAAAATTTTCGCGAATCGGTAAATACACGGCGATTCCAGCTTGTTTGAGTGGTATCAATAACGTTGGTCCGTTTTAACGAACTATTTTGCCTTTTATACTTACTCCAGGCCACTCCGTACTTCTGGTTTTTTCCAAGAAGCAGCGTTTCACGTTTGTAGCCTTTAGGCAGATTTCTTGTCAGGTCAAGTGTATCGATCCATCCGTAAATATCCAGCGACCGGAGTTGCTTCTTACTCCATGGATTCTGTACTAAATGGTATTTTACCAGCTTAATAACTTCCGACTTTGGTATTTCTGAAACTGATTTGTAGTTTGAGTTTTCCTGAAAATACTTCGCAAAAGCATCATTTGAAGGAGCAAAAACGGTATAACTACCAGAAACGTCAATAATTGTATCGTAACCCGATACATGAAGCAATTCGGCAAAAGTCGAAAGTTCTGGAATTGTCTTTATTTGCGTATAAAGTTTCCCGGCAAGCCAATCGGGACGAATATATTTATCGTCAATTTCTTTCTGGCATCCGTAAAATACAAGCAGAAATAAAGCAATTAAGGTTAGAAGTTTATTCTTTGTCATTTTTTTAAATCATAAATATTGAATAAAACGATGTGAAATGAATTTATGAACGCACAAATGTAACCAAAAACGAAATTCGTTCATGAAACATAAATCGGGGAAGCAGGCATTTCCTCTATATATAGGACAATATGTGTTAAAATAGGTTAATTTATGACATACCTGATTGATTTGTGCTATCAATTTTTTCCTGTTCAGGTAAACCTTTTTGTCTGAAAATTTATCCTATTTCGCCAAATTGTTCCCTGAAACACTTGACGAAATAGGATAAATTATTGAAGCCCAGACCATATCCAATTTCTTTAATCGAATGGTTGGTATTCGAAAGCATTTCGCAAGCTTTCTGAAGTTTGAAAACCCGAATAAATTCGACCGGCGAAAAACCGGTTAGCGCTTTTAATTTGCGGTATAAATGTGTTGTACTGATGTTTAAATCTTCTGATAATTTTTTGACATTAAAATCGCTTTCCGACAAGTTGTCTTCGAGCAGTTGCCGAAGCTTAATGATAAATTCATCATCTTTTGAAATGTTTGATTGAGATACCTCAACCATGAAATTCTGGGTCATGTATTTTTCGCGTATCAGCTCCCGGTTTTTGATCAGCCGTAAAATCTGAGCTTTAATAATGCTCATATCAAAAGGTTTTGTCACATAAGCATCAGCGCCTTTTTCGTAACCCGAAACAACGTGTTCAGAAGCATTGTTTGCGGTTAAAAGTATAAGCGGAATATGGCAGGTTTTGCTGTTTTCCTTCACTTTGGCGCACAATTCGTAACCATCCATTTTGGGCATAACAACATCCGAAATAATCATGTCGGGAATAATCCGAGCGATGAGTTCATAACCTTCTTTTCCATCGCCGGCTTCATAGCAATTATACATGCCCGATAAAGCATTTTTAAGGAATGTGCGTAAATCAGTATTATCCTCAACAATTACCAGGGTCATATCCTTTCCTTTGTTCTCTAATTCGTGAACCTGAATACTGTCAAAAACATCTTCGTGCCACAGGGCGCCCGAACTGCTTTGCTCAGGGTAGGCAACTTCGGTAACTTCAATTTCGTCGAATGGCAAATCAACATGAAAAGCAACCCCTAAATTATCGACTGACTTGACTGTAATGGTACCATTGTGCATTTCAATCAGTGATTTTGAAAACGACAGCCCAATACCCGCCCCTTCAACCTTCTCGCTTACTTTATAAAACCTTTCAAATATTTTGGACTTATCTTCATCCGATATATCTTTCCCTTCGTTGAAGACCGTAATACGTACCATATTTTTTGCATTCCCGGCAGCGGTCTGCTCCATCAGTTCAAGCGTAACCTTTATTGAATGATTCTCGCTGGTATGTTTAAAGGCGTTTGATAATAGGTTATACAGAACTTCTTCTATTTTCTGGCGGTCGATATCAACAAAAATGCTTCTTTCGGGCACTTCAACCTGGAGATTGGTTTTCCGGCGGCTTTCCAAACCCTTAAAGTTCGAAACAACTTCTTTGACCATGCTTACAATATCGGTTGTTTGTAGATTAAGCTGTAATTTGCCCGCATTGAGCTTTCTGAAATCAATAATCTGGTTGATCAAAGTCAGCAGATAATTCGAATTGCGATAAATCAAGGTCAGGTGGTTTTTCCATGCCGGATCAATCGTTTTGTAATTCTGCTTCATGTCTTCGATTGGGGCAATAACCAAACTGAGAGGTGTGCGAAGCTCGTGGGCAATATTGGTCAAAAAACGCATCTTATTCTCGTTGTTCTCAAACGATATGGCATCTATTTTCTGCTGGAATGATTTTTTCTGTTTATTAGATAACCAGACTAACAAATATCCGATAAAAGCTAAAATCAGAATCAGTATGAATGTTCTGAAATACCACGTTTTGTACCACGGAGGCAGGATGTAAATTTGTATTGTTTTTTCGGCTTCGGCCTCAACATTATCTGAGCTTACCCCTGAAATATGCAGGGTATAATGCCCTGGTGGAATTTTAGAAAAATAAGCGAATCTGTTTGATGCTTGAATCGAAATCCAATTGTCATAGAAACCATCAAGTTTATATCTTATTTTGTTTCCTTCAGGATACTGAAAATGATTAACACCCACACCTACGCTGAATGAATTTTTAGTATAAGGAAGTTCAATTTCTTCTATTCCGTCAATCGCTTTGGAAAAGATATTTCCCTTACTGATCGTATCACCAACATTGATAACAACATTATCAATTCGAAAGCTGGTTAATCCAACTTTTGGTGGTATCGGGTTTAACTTTATTTCGCCTGGGTAAAATGTGGTGAATCCGTTGTCACCACCAAAAAAAAGTTGCCCGTCAGCCGATTGATAATAGGAATTAACTTTGAAAGTTTCGCCCTGCAAACCATCGGTACTTTTATAATAAGTAAAAGATTTAGCTGTATTGTTCTGATCATAGGCCACGATACCCTTATTCGAACTGATCCATTTTATACCTGCCATGTCGCTCAGTATCCCCTGAATATCATTGCCCGGCAAACCACTTTCAATAGTCAGATTCGAAAAAATCATCGTCTGTGGATCAACAATACTTATTCCGCCTCCCTGAGTAGCAATCCAGATTTTACCATCCAAATTTTCATAAATACAATTTATCTCATTGGCATTCAGGTAGTTTTTATCAGGTTTTACAGCTAAAAACTGAGTAAAACGCAAATCTGGTCTTGTTTTGCCGCTTAAGTCAAGCTTATTATAGTCCGTTTTCAGCAAATTTAACCCGTTGTTGGTTCCAATCCAGAAGCGTTGCTTACTGTCGATTTTCATCGTCAGGATGGTGCGGTCGGTAAGACTTTCCTTGTTTGACGGATCAACCGAATAGACAAAATATTTTTTTTCAGGATTATTTTTTAGTGCAGGGAAAAACAACAATCCTTCGTTGTTAGAGCCCACCCATAAATTTTTGTCTTTATCAACTAAAATTTTCCGGGCAGTACCACCGGTATATAAAGGTTCTTCGCCCGGGCTTCCGTAATTCCATCCATTGGCAGTTTTTTCCAATTTGGCCACACCGGCGTCTGATCCAACCCAGAATACTGTTTCAGATTCTTTGGCTATATCCCAAACTGTATTAAAACCTGAAGATGATACCGGCTGTTTCCTGTAGCTAACCGACTTGAAGTCGGGTGAACCGGTTCTTAACGTTTGGTTTGTAACGACATTTATTCCTTCCTGCCTAAACCCAATTAAGGTTTCGGTAGAAGAACCATTAAAGCACATAACAATGTTGCCGCTCAATGATTTTGGATTGGATGGATCGCGTTGGTAGGAATAAAAAGCTTTCCGGTACAAATTCAGTATGCTTAAACCCAATCCCTGATGCCCAACCCATAAATTTCCTGAATAATCTTCGAACAAACAGGTGATGTTGTTATCGAGCAATGAGCCAAACTTAAGAGGATCAGGAACATATTTCCCGGTTTTTCCCGAATGCATATCAACCCACAACAACTCCGGAATTGAACCTGAGCAATACAAACGATGGTCACTGGCACAAGTTAACTGGTTTATTCTGTGGCCTTTGAAATAAGTTTGATCAGTAATTCGATAATTATTGCCAGCCTCCATTACCGAAATACCATCAGTTGTACCCAGGAAAATCTTTTTTTCGGCTTTTGAAAAACTGGCTCTATTAATGTTGCGATTAAAAATCTGGCGATTTATAATATTCAGAAGAGTATCGGTAGCAGTTAAACGTATTTCAGCAATCAGAATCCTGTCGGGGTTATAAATATCTTTATTTGAAACAAGTATAAGCTTATCCTCAAACACATTCATATAATGCACATAATCATATACACTATTATTATTTTCAAAAAGATACAGCCTATTAGCCTGCAAATTGGAATTAAACTTGATTTTAGGATCAACCAGGTAAATGCCGGCGCTGGTATGAATAAGAATAAAGCCATTTGATTCAAACAGGTTATTCACATAATAATCGTTCGTAGCATGCCCTTCCAGTGCAACCGGATAAAAAGTATTGCTATTCCTGTCATATAATGAAACACCTGATTGGGATGCAAGCCAAAGGTCGTTTTGTGAATCTATTAATATCCGATGTGTTTTTTTATCAGGCAGGCTTTTGGGATTACCGAGTTCCGGCTTAAAAAAACTAAAATCAAATCCATTATAGTTTGCCAAACCTGTCCATGTAGCAAACCACATTTTACCCGACTGGTCTTGAGCTATTGCATTTATTTCCCCATTATACAAGCCTTCGTTGGTGCGTAGATATCTAAAATCAACACTCCAGCATAAAGGTGAAAATGCAAAAACAAATAGAAGAAAACTAATCAGTAATTTTTTCATCGTCATCTCGTCGGTAAAAGGTAATAAATTCAGGGGTTCAAGGTATAAAATTTATATCGAAAATCAATCCGTTTTGACCCCTTGTAACAGAAATACTTTCAAAATCCGATTCGATTTTCAGCAGAAATAAGTATTAATTCATCGCTTTTAAATCTATCGCACATTAACCATTTGCTCTGCTTAAAATAAAAAAAAACTGAGATTTTCATTTTCCAATTGTTTACATTTCTGAATAATGGCAACACTCATTCAATTATCAAATTGTATTTCAAACACATACACAAACAATCAATACCTGCAAATAGGAAAAATCTGATTCGAATCAATAAAAACAATACTTCCAAACGTGAAAAGTAACAAAAAAACAACATCCGAATGGTTGATTTCTTTCATCTTTGAAAGATTCGTTACATACTTCATAGTCTACATTCTGGCTATGCAAATCATTTAATGCCTACTTTTGAGAAGAACCACTTAATTTAAAATCAAACATTATGAAATTAAAACTTTTACTTTTATTTCTTCTTGTGGTAGGGTGTGGTGCATTACTAAATGCACAAACAACAAAGCCCTACACAAACCTGGTTATAACGGAGGCATTATACAATTCTACTCCGGATAACTATGTTGAGATTACCAACATGGGAACAGAAACAATCGATCTCGCCAATTTTGAGTTTGGTCGTATTACACCCTGGAATGATCATTGGAATGGCGCGGATGCAGGCGCTTCTTTCAGGATTCCATCAAAGATTTTGGCTCCGGGGCAATCATACGTAATGGCTACTGCCTATGTTTTTGGACCAAAAATGTGGTTAAAAGATCCGTTGCATTATTCTGAACGGATTACGAAACCTGAATTATTCAAGCTAGCTGACCAGCTATTGTATGTTAAGGAAGCCAACTCAACTGCAGCCGACACGGTGACTCCTTATGCCGGTGCATTGGATGGCTGGGGTGGACGTGAATGCTGGTATGTAAGACATCATTTTATTAATGATGAAGGTGTTAAAGATTCAGTGGTAGTTGATCAGGTGGGCGGTGTCTTTGACGGTCCAACTGGCAGGAACGAAGCAGGAGTTTATGACGTTGCCGGTGTATTAAACGCAACAGGTAACAGCGTCTTAATCCGCAAAGCATCAGTGAAAACCGGTAATTTGGATTTCAATTCAGGCAGAGGACTTGACTTAGCTGATTCTGAATGGATACCGGTACGTATGCTTAGTATTTATGATTGGCGCGCTGTATTCTGGACTGTCGGAAATCAGGCAGTAGGAGCGAAATTAGACGCCAATACACTGGTTTCAAAAACTCCTGGCAAAATTCAGGTAGATCTGGATAAAGGAGAAATTACTGTTCCCTGGGGAATCAGGAGAAACGACTCGATCATGTATCAGTTTAACCGTAAACCCGGTTTGGCCTGGGCTTATGGCCTGGCTCCCAATCATGAGGATTCTGCTTATATTTCAATGCGTACAGGCGATATACTTAAGCTTTACGTTTGCGGCGATGCTGCTACTATCAAAGATTTTAACATTATTGTGAAAGCGCCAACTGCTGACGACAATATTGTAATCTACAAAAGGGGTGCAAGTTTCACAACAGGATTTTATGGATCACAACTTCCGGGCAACTGGGGCTATCGTGTAACCGACGGAGTTACTGGCATGGATACCATTAGCCAGATTCCTTATGCAACCCGTATCGACACTTTATATAAATATCTGGAAAAACCAGCCAAAGCAACCTGGAAAATCGCGTTTGTTGATGGCGTTGTTCGTCCCGACCTTAAAAATGGCGACAAACTTCAGGTGACTTCAGAAAGTGGTAAGCTAAAAGAATACTTCCTGAAACTTCAGAAATTTAGACCTAGCGCCAATGCAGAACTGGCAGCAATTACCTGGCCCGATATGCCAACTTTCTTTAAGGGTGACGTAGCTAAATCTTATGGCTGGGCTGGTGATACGATTCCTGGTTTTATTTACTCGAAAAACAACTATGTTGTTAAAATACCTTTGGGATATGACGGAATTCCGGCTTTAGTATTTTCTAAACGAAACCTTAACTCAACTGTAAATGTTATTCGTGCCAAAACACTGGCAGGTACAGCCGAAGACCGCACTGTTACCTACACTGTTGTTGCAGAGGATGACTCCACTAAAAACGTTTATACCGTACGTTTCGAAAAAGAAAAAGATCTTTCGAAAGTGCAGCCATGGAAAGGTGAACCTTTCTTCTCTCAAATTGTATTTCAGGACGCCTGGGGTGTTCCATGGATTGAAGTGGTTAACCCGGGAACTGAAATTTTGGATTTGAGCCATTACCTGATCTTCAGTAGTTATTCCGGACGTGCAAGTGCTTTTGGTGAGAACAATGCCATTGGAACGTCATACAAAAATGCCTGGCATAAATATGTTCCCGGCAAAAAGTGGCAGGATGAAGCCAGTTGGGCTGTTCAGCCTCGTATTTTGCAACCCGATTTAGCGGTTAACGCTATTGTTTATCCCGGTGATGTATTTGTAATGACACAGCACGGTGGCGGTGGCTCTTTTGATATTTACGGAAAAGAAGCGGATGTGAATTTTGCTACCGGCAAAAATCCATGGGGTTTTAGCATGGATTGGAACAGTGCAATCCACGGTTGGATGACTGTAAATCACTACATGTATAAAATCCTGAACGATTCAGTCGTAAATGGGTTGAAACCAGTTAATGACTTAAATGACTTTGAATTAGTTGATGTATTCGGCATGGAAGATGGCAGCAACTGGGTTGTTGGTGGAAAACAAGTTAATCAGCTTACCGCTTATACCCGTAAACCAGGCATTTTCAAAGGAAATACCGAAATTAAAGGTTCGCTGGGAGCTACCTGGGCCGAAAGTGAATGGACCATGAAAGACGATGCTTATTTTAACGCCTTGCATTATGGCTGGCCCTTGAATATTTACTCTATTGTTGATGGAATTGGTTCGCACATCATGGATGATGTAACCATGTACCGCTCAACGGTTTCTTCCAAAATTTACAAAGTTAGCGAAGGTTACTCCAAAAAAGAAACCATTAGAGGTTTAACAACCGGGACTACAGTGACTGGTTTCTATGCCAATTTACTGAAAGCTAACGAACTACAAACATTAACGGTAAAATCGGGCAGCAATATTTTAGCCGCAACTGATGCAATCAGCAAAGGCGACAGTTTGATTGTACTTTCGGCTGACAGCACCAATGTTTCCAAATACATCCTCGATGTAACAGCCGGCGGGTTGAGTACAAATGCTTTGTTGACTTCAACCAAATACACCATTACTGCTACCGGAACGACTGGTACAATTGCCGGAATCAAACAAAGGGAATTGCTGAAAAATGTATTTGCTGCTGTGGTTGTTCCTGCCGGAGCTACCCTTACTATTACCGATGCTAATGATGCTTACATGTCTTTAATGAAACTGAACTACGATTCGGCCTATGTTAGTGCAATTGCTACCGACATGGTCAATTTCGAAGTAATTGCTGAAGACGGTCTTACCAAGATTGTTTATCAATTGAAACCGACTGTTAATACCAGCGATGCCTATGTTACATCTGATGTTTACAGTATTGACCAGTTTGCTTCTTTGATCCAGTTTGTACCTGCCGGAACTACTGTTGAGAGTTTGATCAGCAATGTTACTCCGGCAACCGGAGCAACCCTTCAAATCTTTAATAAAGCAGGGCAGTATCGTGCCGATGGTAATATTTATAAAGACGATAAGTTAATTGTAACTTCTGCTGATGCTAAAGTAACCAAGGCTTATTATTTCTCTATGCTTAACTTCAATGTTAACAAATACCTGGCCTATGTCATCTCTGATGATTATGTAATTGACCAGGTTAAACTTGTTATTAAAGTTCCGGCAACAGGTCTTAATATTGCAACATTCTTTGCTAAACTTTACCCATCGTTTGGTGCAACACTTTCTGTTATTGACAAAAACGGAGCTACAAGCACACTTACCAATTTAGCCTCGTACGACAAATTATTGGTAACTGCTGCCGATAATTCAACAACAGCAACTTATACCATTGAATTTGCCACAACGGTTAGCCCGATTGAAACATCTATCAAGATGTATCCAAATCCAACTACTGACAGAGTAGTTATCAACGGACTGACTGTAGGTAACCGCGTTCGGGTATTTAATGCAGTTGGCGTTACTCTTCGTGACGTAATTGTTGATAATGCTACTGAATATGTAAATCTTTCTGCTCAGCCTGCTGGTATTTATGTGTTTGTAATTTCTAACGGAGAACAACACATCAACATCCAGAAGATTGTTAAGAAATAGTCAATCAAAATAATCAGATAAAAAAGGGCCCTTAACCGGGCCCTTTTTTTTGTCTTAAACTGAACTAAATTAATCTAAATTTTGAAGATTCAATTTAAAAAATTGGGGCGAAGCTGTTATTTAACCTTATTTCCTCTTTGTTTTCAACCTTAGTAGCACGTTATGTATCAGTCCCAATCAAACATTATTTACCTTATTTCTCAGCGTGTCCTCAGCTTCCAGTTGACTATTTACGATTTGGTGCAATTTATTGATCGATCCGGAAGACAATTGAGGCGGAAGTTTATAGCGTAAATTGTAAATGAATAAAAATAAGGTAAATAAGGTTGGGTTAGGGGGCAAACCTTTTTCTACTAAGAGGTTGAAAAAAGAAAAGTAAAGTAATAAGAACAAAATATAAGCAATTTATGCGAATTAAGAGTTGAAAAATAATAGGATGATAATGCCGAAGGCATCCGCCGGTCATGGTTTAAGAGGCACTTCCCCGAATATTTTCTATCCGCCAGTTGGCAGATAATAACCCTATGGGTTTAAAAATCCAACCCTTGATTCGCATAATTAATACAAGCTCACCAAAAACTACCGCTTCATGGTTGAATTCTTTCACACTTGATAGAAACGTTACATACTTCTTCCGCTTTTGAATCAACTTTAAACCAATTAGAAAGTAATTTTGCAGAAAACTAACGAACTATGAGTATTTGCATAACAACCTATAAATCTGTAATCACCTTTTTCATTCTCCTCCCATTATTTGTATCGGCGCAGCTTACCCCGAAAGATGCAATCAGCCAAATGAAACATGGAATCAATTTGGGCAACACCCTCGAACCTGCTTATGAAGGTGAATGGGGTAATCCAACCACTCAGGAATACATGTTCGACATGTATAAAAAGGAAGGGTTCGATTTCGTTCGTGTACCTGTGCGATGGGACAAACACATGTCAACTGCCAGCCCCTTTAAAATTGATCCAACCTGGCTAAACCGGGTAGAGCAAATTCTCGACTGGGGTCTGTCAAAAGGACTTTACATGGTAGTAAACTCACACCACGATGGCTGGATAAAAGAAAACTATACCAATCCCGTAAATCAGGCCAGATTCGACAGTTTATGGAGCCAGGTTGCCACCCGATTTAAGAACAAATCAGAAAAACTGATCTTCGAAATAGCCAACGAGCCCGTCTCTCCAATGACAAAAGCTCAAAACGATGAAATGCATCAAAAAGCAATCAAGGTAATCAGGAAAACTAATCCAACTCGTCTGATCATTTTTCAGGGAATTGACTGGGGTGGCTCCGATGCATTGATCAACGCTGCAATTCCAAACGACCCATACATCATCGGTTCTTTTCACTCATACGACCCTTATTTATTTGGGCTTGAAGGCCAGGGAACCTGGGGAACCGCCTCTGATATCAGCGCCATGCGAGCCAAGTTTCAGAAAGTGAAAGACTGGTCAGATAAAAACAATATTCCCGTATTTCTGGGCGAATTTGGATCGTTGAAAAGCTGTGACTACAACTCGCGGATGAAACATTACAAAACCTATATGGAATTGTCGGAAACTTTTGGTTTTGCCCCAGCTGCCTGGGACGACGGCGGCAATTTCCGGATTATGGAACGATCGGCAAAAAGTTGGGATATGGATGTAAAAGACATCCTCACCCACTCCTCATTGCTGTCACCCCGGATGCCAAGATTATCCATCTTTCAGGATACGATAGTAAAACTAGATTGGACCAACCCAGCAACAGGTTACGACAGCATTTATATTGAACGAAAAACATCTGTTACAGCTACTTACCAACAAATTGCAGTACTTAAAGGAAATTCAATTACTTACAACGATATCAAACTTCCACAAAACAAGGAATACTTTTACCGCGTAATTGCCCATTACAATAGCAATTCTGATTTGTATTCCTATCCTCAAAAGATTTTCTTGCCGACTTATGTGCCCAAACCACCCGTTTTGCGGCAACTCTTTACCGGACAACCGATAGAAATACCTGGCCGCCTTGAAGCTGAAGGTTTCGACATTGGCGAAGATGGAATGACTTACCACGATTCCGACACTAAAAATGTCACTGGTGCATTGCGTCCTGACGAACCAATTGATATTTATGATTTGGGCAGTAATAAATACTACGTAATCGACAATTACCCGGGCGAATGGCTCGAATACACAGTGAATGTAGCACAGAAAGGATTGTACGACATAAGCGCAAGCATTGCCGCAGTTATCGGCGGAGGAACTTTTAGTGTTAAAATCGGCACAACTGAATCAGAAATAATTAATGCCCCTGCAACAAGCAGCTGGGTCAATACAAAAATGGCCAATTTTTCAATGAACCTGGAAGCAGGCAAGCAAATCATGAGGCTTACATTCATCGAAAAGCCATTGTTTTATATCGATTTTATTGACTTTAAAAGGGTTATTCCCGTCGGGAATCAACCTATCTTATCAGAAAATGAAATTTCCATTGTACAAATCGGGCATGAAATAATCATCAGTTCCGATAAAGATCAGCCTCTTGAAACCTGCACCATCTATAATATTCTGGGCTCAGCAATTAAACCAATCAAGACTTCCGATACCAATATTAGGATTTCAACTCAGGATTTCCGGTCCGGTATTTATGTCGTTCAGGTTATTTCAGGAGGACAAAAACTCAGTAAAAAAATCATTATTCAATAATGTATGAAGTTTATACTCGTAATAAAAACAATTATACTGCTCTTTATAACAGTAAACCTGTCGATCGCGCAAACTCCCATTCGCATTGAGATCGACCTGACCAAAGGCAAAAAGCCTGTTTCGCCCTACATTTATGGCAAAAACAATGTTTTACCCAGCACCTTTTTAAATTCGGGAACAACTGCCGAAATTACCAAAGCAAAAGAAGCAGGAATGCGCTTTGTAAGGCAGGGTGGAGGCAATAACAGCACCAAATACAACTGGCGGTTAAAGCTTTCCAGTCACCCGGACTGGTACAACAATGTTTACGCCAACGACTGGGATGCTTCAGCTAAAAACCTGATCGACAAAATGCCCGGGGTGCAGGGGATGTGGTCATTTCAGCTTCTGGGAAAAGCAGCCGCAACAACTGGGAAAAACTTCAAAGACTGGGAATATAATTCTTCTCAATGGTGGGCAGGTGTGGCACAAAACCTGGCCGGTGGTGGTCAACCCAACGCTACCGGAACAAAGGCTAAAGTTGAAGGCAATCCAGACCTTTACCTGTTGAATTGGACTGCAGATTCAACGGTTGGCATTTTGGACAAATGGTTTGGAACCAATGGACTTGGCTATAATAAAAACCAATTCCGTTACTGGAGTATGGACAATGAACCTGAAATCTGGTCGGGAACGCACGACGATGTGATGAAAACCCAATGCACCGCTGAAGAATTTATCCAATTGTATTTTAAAGTGGCCAAAGCTGCCCGTGCCAAATATCCCGACATTAAACTGTTAGGGCCGGTTCCGGCCAATGAATGGCAATGGTTCAACTGGAGTGGAGGAAGCAAAATAAACGGAGTTCATTATCCGTGGCTCGAATTCTTCATCAAACGGATTGCCGAAGAAGAAAAAGCCAGCGGCATAAAACTGCTCGATGTATTGGATATTCATTTTTACCCCGGCACCAGCGATGGTACTCAAAGTTTGAACCTACACCGTGTATATTTCGACCGTAATTACAGTTTCCCAGAAGCAAACGGGTTGCGGTCGATAAACGGAGGATGGGACACCAGTCTGACCAAAGAATACATTTTAGGTCGTTGTTCCGATTGGCTCACCAAATACAAAGGGGCGAACCATGGTGTTGGATTGGCAGTTACGGAAACCGACATTAAATCAACTGATCCAAAAATTGTATCCGTTTGGTATGCCTCCACCATGGGCGAATTTATGAAAAATGGTGTCGAGATATTTACACCCTGGGGCTGGAAAGTGGGTATGTGGGAAACACTACACCTGTTCAGCCGGTACAATCAGGAAAACTATGTACAGGCAAGCTCGCAAAACGAACCCTTGGTTTCGGCCTACCCAACCGTGAACGAAACAACCGATTCAATGACCGTTGTGCTTGTAAACCGCTCCCTTACTGCGACAACAACGGTTAACATCGATTTCAATGGTTTTAAAATTAATCCAGGACAACACACAATGCTCTCTCTTTCAGGTCTCGGATTGTCAGAAACATTTGTTTCGCATACAAACAATGCCCTGAAGAAGAAGCAAATTGAGGCTACTGCAACCAATATTAATGTTGAGCTGGCTCCGTTATCGGTAAATACCATCACACTAAAATCACTTGTAATGGGGGTTGACCCCGAGTTGAAAAAAGGCAGTTACAAATCGTCGGTTTATCCAAATCCCGCAACCAACGAGGTAAAACTCAGTTTTTCAATTCCTGAAAAAGGAAAATTGACGATCGAATTATTTCAGACCAATGGAATACTCCTGAAAACCATCAGCAATGAAGTTATTGATGCCGGAAGCCATCAGATTGATTGGAATACCAGCACCCTTTCGTCAGGTATTTACTTTATCAGGTTTACTTCGGATAACGATACACAAACCATAAAACTAATTAAGAATTAACAACCTAAACCAATAAAATATGAAACTTAAACTTATTGCATCGTTGTTTTTGGGAATTCTTATTTCAATAAATCTGCAGGCACAACCGGTAAAAAAGCACGGCAATCTTTCGGTAAAAGGTACTCAATTGACCGATGACCATGGGAATGCGACCATTTTGAACGGGGTGAGTTACGGATGGCACAACTGGTGGCCACGCTTTTACAACAAAGAGTCGGTTAAATGGCTGGCTACCGACTGGAAATGTTCGGTTGTGCGCGCTGCTATGGGAATTGATCCGAAAAGCGGATACATTGATAAACCTGAATGGTCAAAAGAAAAAATGGAAGCCGTGATTCAGGGTGCCATCGAAAGTGATGTTTATGTGCTGATTGACTGGCACAGCCACACCCTAAAGTTGGATCAGGCCAAAGTATTTTTCGCTGAAATGGCACAGAAATACGGCAAAAACCCACACGTGATTTACGAGTTATACAATGAACCGGTGAAAGACTCGTGGCAACAGGTAAAAGAATATTCCATCGAACTGATTAAAACCATCAGGGCAATTGATCCGGACAATGTGATACTGGTTGGTAGTCCCCATTGGGACCAGGACATTCATTTAGTGGCCGACGATCCGATTGCTGGCTTCAGCAACATCATGTACACCTGTCATTTTTACGCCGGAACACATGGTAAATCATTGCGCGATCGTTGCGATTACGCCATCAAAAAGGGTTGTCCCATTTTTATTTCCGAATCAGCCGGAATGGAAGCTTCAGGAAACGGCCCCATCAATTACGCTGAATGGCAAAACTGGATTGATTGGTGCAAAAGCAACAAAATCAGCCTGATTTCGTGGTCCGTTTCAGATAAAAATGAAACCTGCTCGATGCTCAAAACAACCGCATCTTCCGAAGGAAACTGGAAAGAAGAAGACCTGAAGGAATCGGGCATCAAAACCCGTGAGTTGTTGCGTAAACAGGCGGAAAAAGACAAGTAAAAAGTTGCACTATAATTTATTCACTCACCCCAAAGCCCAATAAATCGGGCTTTCCCCCTCTCTTCGCGAAGAGAGGGGCGGAACACCAAAGGTGTGATGGGGTGAGTCAGAATTTCAACCCAAATTACACAGCATTATTCCATTTTCAGCACTTAAATTAAATCTCATGTTAATAAGGAACCTGATACTTCTTATCATCCTGCTTTTTTCAGCAGGAATACTGACTGCGAAAGAAAAAGAAGTATCGCCAAAAAAAATTAAATATACCGATATTGGCAATCCAGCTCTCACCGGATCAGTTGATCTGAAAAATGATGCTCTCAGTATGACTGCAGGCGGTGCCGATGTTTGGGGTGTCAGAGATGAATTCGGATTCTCATATTTCGAGCAAACCGGCGACTTCGATCTGGTTGCCCGAATCGAAAGTCTGACTGCACCACACCTTTACACCAAAGCCGGATTGATGGCCCGTGAACAACTTTCGGACAATAACCGGCACATCTTTTTTCAGGTATTCCCGAACAACAATCCGCGCAACAAAAACAATGGCGGATACGAGTTTCAATATAGAAAAGAGCAAGCGGGTGAAATGAAGGCTATTTATCCTGCTAAGTTTGACGGAACTCCTGAATTTCCGGTAAACTATCCCAACACATGGATCAGGTTGAAACGTGCAGGAAGTGAATTCACAGGATATTACAGTGCAGATGGCAAAAGTTGGAAAGCCTTCACTACCTTCAGCATGGAATTGTCGAAAAAAGTATATCTGGGTCTGGCAGTTACATCACACAACACCAAAGAAACAGCCACTGCCGTATTTCGGGATATTTCAATGATAAAGTGATCAGTGGTCAGTCGCAGTAACAAGTAAAAAATCATCCTTTGGCGGTGACTGAGCACAGCCGAAGGCCAATCCTTTAATCTTTTATGCAAAAAGCAATATCAATATTACTCTTCTTTTTAATTGCAGCTAACGCAGGCTTCAGTCAAAAATATGAGGCTGAATCTGCCATCCTTTCCGGAGGAGCAGCCAAACAGGCAAGCGCCGCGGCTTCCGGCGGATATTACGTGGCCCAGAACGAAGGAAACTTGACCTTTAATCTGAATTTCACGGAAGATGCTTCCTACAACATTTATATTCAGGTTGCATCGCCCAGCGGGAATAAGTCGAATAACCTGGTGGTCGACGGCAACTCCGTTACCTTTGCAACTACCCAGAGTTCCAATTACGGCAGGATGAAGGTGGTTAGTTTCCTGAAGTTAGCTGTGGGAGCGCACAAGGTTGAAATCACCAAGTCCTGGGGATGGATCAACATCGATTACATCGAATTTGAAAAAGTTGATCCATCCTCTGTCTTCAACATCAGTAAAACGCTGGTTACAACTAATCCAACAACCGAAACAGCTAAATTGTACCAGTTCCTTTACGACAATTACCAAAAGAAAATCATATCCGGAGTCATGAACATGAGCGAATTGAACTGGTTGAAAACCAATACCGGAAAAAGTCCGGCTTTGGTTGGGTTCGATTTCCTTTTCTGCGGACGCAATTATTCGTGGTACAACGAAAACACACCATACACCGAAGCTAAAGCTCTATATGACAAAAACGGAATTCCGGCTTTTTGCTGGCATTGGCCTGATCCATCACACAAAACCAATGAGTTTTATACAGATAAAACAACCTTCGATATTTCAAAAATAACCGATGTTAATTCAGACGAATACAAGGCCATGATCGCAGACATCGATTACATTGCCGTTATGCTGAAGAAATTTCAGGATAATAAGATTCCAATACTTTGGAGGCCATTGCACGAAGCTGCAGGCGGATGGTTTTGGTGGGGAGCCAAAGGAGCTGCACCTTGTAAGAAATTATGGCAGGG
>Ga0209417_1000736_pt1 | contig 70409 bp, 55 predicted proteins | sample RifGroF2_FD_184002 | JGI IMG/M metagenome (GOLD analysis project Ga0209417, IMG submission 184002) | Groundwater microbial communities from Rifle, Colorado, USA - Groundwater F2 (SPAdes) (version 2) | ecosystem: Environmental > Aquatic > Deep subsurface > Groundwater | place: Rifle, Colorado... | reverse complement strand
AAAGTTAATGGTTTGCATTTTAAACATGGTTGTGATTAATGCAGCTAAAAATTTGGCTCGTGCTTTATGCCATCCAAGATTTTTATTGAGAGTTGAAACTAAATCACTATTTTTGTTTTTATCCTTGATATTCATATCATACATATTGACGTTGTAATCTTATGTAAGATACTGAATATCAAGGTATTAACCAAATTTTCGAAGAGCCTAATTAGCTGTTTATCAGCATGTTATATGTTTTGTCATGTACTAAAAATATTTTTACATCCACGAAAAGTATTATATTATGGGACATTCTTTATCCAATATCATTTTTTGGTTTAGCTTTTGGTTTTTCTTCAAAATATGGTAGCATTTTAGGAAATATGCTAACTACTTTTATGTTATGGGTTACAGTTATACTAATTAGAAATTTATTTTTCTCTGTTTCTTCAAAAAAATAAATCGCAAATTTGGGACTGTTCCAAATAGAGAAGCTAATCCCAAATTTCCCCTAAGCTACCGCAAGGCTCTGCCTTGCGGTAGCGGGGCTTTTTTTTTAAGCATTTGAAATGCAGAAAATATCCTAAACTCCAATGCAATGTTTTAGGGTTGAGTAAATATTTTTTAATTGTTTTTACTTCCTTTGCCGAGAGTAAATGTTTGTGCAATCTTTAATTTGTCTTAACTTTGTAATTAACTTTAAAAACTTTATAAGCTGAAAAAAATGAAGGGAATTATTTTAGCAGGAGGAGCTGGAACACGTTTATATCCAATCACAAAGAGCATTTCAAAACAAATTATCCCGATTTACGATAAACCTATGATTTATTATCCATTATCGGTTTTAATGTTGGCTGGAATTCGCGAAATTTTGATAATTTCAACACCTACCGATATTCATTTGTATGAAAATCTGTTAGGAGATGGTTCTCAATTGGGGTTGAAACTTGAATATGTAATTCAGCCTTCGCCTGATGGACTTGCACAAGCATTTATTTTAGGCGATAAATTTATCGGCAACGATAATGTTTGTTTAGTTCTTGGAGATAATATTTATTACGGTTATGGTTTTAGCAAAATGCTCGAAGAATCGGCTAAATTGAAAGACGGAGCACTTGTTTTCGGATATTATGTAAAAGACCCTGAGCGATATGGAGTTGTTGACTTTGACGACCATGGAAATGCTCTCAGCTTAGAAGAAAAACCCGAAAAACCAAAATCGAATTATGCTGTTACCGGACTTTATTTTTACAGCAACGATGTAATTCAAAAAGCAAAAAGTTTGAAACCCTCGAAACGAGGAGAACTCGAAATCACAGACTTAAATCGTTTATATTTGAATGAAAATCGCTTAAAAGTCAATATTTTAGGACGAGGAATGGCTTGGCTTGATACAGGAACACACGATAGTTTACTCGAGGCTTCTAATTATATAGCAACCATCGAACATAGGCAAGGATTAAAAGTCGCATGTATAGAAGAAATCGCATATAAGAAAAATTTTATTACCAAGCAGCAATTATTATCTTTAGCTGAGCCTTTGAGAAAAAACCAATATGGCGAATATTTATATCGTATAGCCGAAGAAAGTATAAAAACGTATAATATTTTATAAAAAGAGCCTTAAGAATTTATTACAATTAAAATATGAAATTGATTAAAACCGAAATTCAAGATTTATATATTATTGAACCAAAGGTATTTGAAGATACAAGAGGCTATTTTTTCGAAAGTTATAATGAGAAAATTTTCAAAGAAAACAATATCAATTTACTTTTTGTTCAAGACAATGAATCAAAATCATCATACGGTGTAATTCGAGGCTTGCATTATCAACTAGCACCTTATTCTCAAACTAAATTAGTACGAGTACTACAAGGAACAGTGTACGATGTTGCAGTTGACTTGCGTAAAAATTCTCCAACTTATGGCAAATGGGTAGGAGTTGAACTTTCGTCACAGAACAAACGTCAATTTTTGATTCCTAAAGGTTTTGCACACGGTTTTTCGGTTTTAAGCGAAACTGCCGTTTTTTCGTACAAATGTGATGAGTTTTATAATCCAAATGCTGAAAGAGGAATTTGTTATAACGACACATTTCTTAATATCGATTGGAAAATTGAATCGAAAAATTCAATTGTTTCGGATAGAGATAAAAGGATGGCTTCATTTGATAAAGCTGAAAAAAACTTCTAAAATATGGCAAAAATTCTTGTAACAGGAGCAAAGGGACAATTAGGTAACGAGCTTTTTGAAATTTCAAAAAAAAATAAAAATCATCAATTTTTTTATACCGACATCGACGACCTTGACATTTTGGACAAGGAAATGGTAAAGGAATTTATATCAGGTTTAAAACCAAATTATTTGATTAATTGTGCTGCTTATACCGCTGTTGATAAAGCAGAACAAGAGCAAGAACTTGCTGAAAAAGTAAATTTCGAAGCTGTAAAAAATATTTCATCTGTTTGTAAATATCAAAATGTTCGATTGATTCATATTTCTACCGATTATGTTTTCGATGGAACTTCTTGTGTTCCATATGTTGAAAACACAAAAGTAAATCCAATTTCAGTTTACGGAAAAACTAAATTGAAAGGCGAAAAAGCAGTTTTAGCAAGTTCCGATTCACTTGAAGCGATTATTATTCGCACCTCTTGGCTCTATTCTTCGTTTGGGAACAATTTCGTAAAAACAATTTTAAAGTACGGCAAAGAAAGAAATGAATTAAAAGTTGTTTTCGATCAAATAGGTACACCAACTTATGCACGCGATTTAGCAAAGGCAATTATCGAAATTATTGATTATTCTGAAAATAAAAATGAATTCAAAAAAGGAATTTATAATTTTTCAAACGAAGGCGTTTGCAGTTGGTACGATTTTGCCAACGAAATTGTTTCTTTTGCAAAAATCGATTGTATAATAAAACCAATTCGAACAATAGAATATCCAACAGCAGCAATAAGACCAGCATACAGCGTGTTAGATAAATCCAAAATAAAATCCTCGTTTAATATCGAAATACCATATTGGAAAAATAGCTTGAAAGATTGCTTGAAAAAAATAAAGTAAAACCTATTGGCAAATCTTAAAGTATATAATGCTTCGGCAGGTTCAGGAAAAACATTTAAGTTAACCGAAGAGTATTTGCTGTTGATTTTTAAAAATTACCAACAAAAAAAATATCGAAATATTCTTGCTGTAACCTTTACCAATAAGGCTACCGAAGAAATGAAAACTCGAATTATCAGCGAAATTTACAAATTGTCAATTGGAAAAATTTCAGGATACGAAAATCTTCTAAAACAAACCTATCATTTTACAAATGATGATTTAAAAATAGCTGCAAAATTCGTACTTACGTCAATTTTACACGATTATTCCCGATTTAACATATCAACAATCGATAGTTTTTTTCAATTAATAATTCGTGCTTTTACACGTGAAATTGGACTGCAAGCAGCTTTCAATGTCGAACTAAACGACCATAAAATATTAGAGAAGTCGGTCGATTTGCTTTTCAATACACTTGATGAAAACAATGAATTGCTTAAGTGGCTAATTGAATTTTCAGATATAAAAATTCAAGATGGCAAAAGCTGGAATTTGAAGAATGATATTATTTCGCTTTCAACTGAAATTTTTAATGAATCGTTTAAATCGATTACCCCCGAGTTATTAGATAAAATTCAGAATAAAAACTTTATTAAAGAATATTACGATAAACTTGCTCTGATTGAGAAAAACTTCAAAAGTACGTTAAGTGAATATGCAAAACAAGCCATCGATTTAATTGAAAAATCAGGATTATCAAAAGATGATTTTAAAGGTAAAAAAAATGGGTTTACTAATTATTTTTATAAAATTTACGAAAAACAAGATTTCAAACCCACGCAAACGGTTCTGAACGCAGTAAATAACATCGAAAATTGGTACACAAAAGATTCAGAAAAAATTGTTGAAATTTCTGAAATTTATCACAATGGATTAAATCAAAAATTAATTCAAATAATTGATATTTATAACAGTCAATCAGTTAATTATAATTCAGCAAAAGCCATTAAGAAAAATTTATTTACCCTTGCAATCATTGTGGATGTAAACCGAAAAGTGCGAGAATATGTTAGCGAGAATAATTTGTTTTTGCTTTCCGATGCTGCGAAACTTCTAAATCAGGTCATTTCAGGTAGCGATACTCCATTTGTGTACGAAAAAATAGGAAACACCTATAAAAATTTCATGATTGACGAATTCCAAGATACATCAACAATTCAGTGGGGAAATTTTAAAAATTTGATAAGCAATTCCTTGTCCGAAGGAAATAATTGCTTGTTGGTTGGCGATATAAAACAATCGATTTATCGATGGCGAAATAGTGATTGGAATTTACTAGCAAATCAAGTTCAATACGATTTTGCAACGAATTTTGAAAAACAAAACCTGAGTCATAATTGGCGAAGTAACAAAAATATTATTTTGTTTAATAATCATTTTTTTGCAAACGCATCGAATATTTTGCAAAATGCTTACAATGCTCAGAATAATTTGAATGATAATACAATAAATTCAGCTTACGAAAACATTGTTCAGAAAATTCCTGAACAAAATATCAATTCAGCCGGCTATATAAATTTCACTTTTTTAGAAGGGGAAAATTCCTTATGGAAAGCAAAAGTTGATGAAAAAATCCCTGAATTAATCAATAATTTGCTCGAGAAAAACTACAAACAAAAAGAAATTACAATACTTGTAAGAAATCGATCTGAAGGCAATCGAATAGTAGATGTACTGTTGGGAGCAAACAATAGCGACAAATTCCCTCATAAATTTAAAATAATATCTGACGAGTCGCTTTATATCAAAAATTCTGTTTCTGTCAGGCTGATGTTGGCTTTACTCAGATATATGCAAAATACAAATGATAATTTTTATCGTGTTTTAATGATAAGCGAATATTTAAAATATGTAAAAAATAATACTGTATTATTCGAGTCAAGCATGCAAAAAATAAACGATAAATCGAGTATTGAATCTATTTTACCTCCCGATTTTATACTCCAACAAAACGATTTATTAAAACTGCCTCTTTACGATTTAGTTGAAAAATTGATACTTATTTTCGATTTAAAATCAATCGGAAGAGAAACTCCGTTCGTTATAACTTTTCAAGGCATAGTTTTCGATTATGTAAATTCTGAAAAATCAGATATAAATTCCTTTCTTAAATGGTGGGAAGAGCAGGGAAGTTTGGCGACTATTAAAGCTTCTGAATCACAAGACGCTATTCGCATATTGACAATTCATAAATCAAAAGGCTTGGAATTTGATGTTGTGCTGATTCCATACTTAGATTGGACTTTAAATCAGCGTCATACACATATATTATGGTGTGAAACTGATGTTGAACCATTTAATGAAATCAATAAACTTCCGATTTTTTACACTTCTGATTTAGTCGATACAATTTTTTCAAAATATTACTTCGATGAACAACAGAAATCGTTTGTCGATAATCTTAACTTGATGTATGTAGCATTTACTCGTGCTAAAGAACAATTATTCGCTTTTTTGCCTATTAAAAAGAAAATAGAAGATATAAAAAGTACGTCTGATATCGCATGGAGCGTAGTAAATCAACATTCTGATTTTTCTCAGTTTTGGAACAAACAAGAAAATATTTTTGAGTTTGGCGAAATTCCAGATAAAAAAACAAAACAAATAGAAGAAAATTCTGAACTTCAACTTTCCATTTTTAATAGCAATATAAATATTTACGATAAACTAAGACTTAAATTTAATAGTTTAGAAATCAATAGCTTTACAAATCCAGAAATGAAATTTGGTAACGAAATGCATTACTTATTTCAAAATATTAAATATGCTGACGATATTGTTACCGCCGTTAGAAGAATGATTCACGAAGGAAAAATCTCAAAAAATAAAGAATCTGAAATAATTAAAGAACTTGAAACAGAATTTAAAAATGAACCCATAAAATCATGGTTCGACAATTCATGGGAAGTATTAAACGAACGTTCGATTCTTCTCAAAAATGGAGATATTAGACGTCCCGACAGAGTCATAGTTAAAGATAATCAGGCAATTTGTATTGATTATAAGTTTGGTATTACCGAGCGAAAATCGTATATAAATCAGTTGAACGACTACATTTCGTTTTTGAAAAGCATGGGATATAAAAATACAAAAGCATATATTTGGTATTATAGTTTAAAAAAAATTGTAGAAGTATAATGCTCCAAAAAAATAATATAAAAGTATTTTTTATGACAGCGATAATGTTTCTATTATTCGTTGTGCAGCTGTATTCGCAGAAGTCTAAACTTCAATCATCAGAATCTCATGTGCTTGTAAATGTTTATGTTAAAGATTTAGATAATACTCCAAGACCCAACGAAAGAATAATTATCATTGCTCAAGCAACAAAAGGAAAATATCAACGAATTAGCAACGAAAAAGGAGAGTTTAGTTTACTTTTGCCTAAAGGCGACAAATACAAAATTATGTATGAAGATTTGGGAAGCGAAGTTGACTATTCTTTTTTAAGCATTCCTAGCGATTCTGGATTATTCACATTTGAAGTAAATGTTCGTTTCGAGAATAATATCGTTCAACCACTCGAAAATGTTACGTTCGAAAATGGAAAAGCAGATTTGACCATTGAATCGTATCCAGAGTTAAATCGATTAGTCGATTTAATGAAACGAAAACCGACAATGGTAATCGAAATTGCTGGACATACTGATAATTTGGGAAGTTCTGAAGATAACATGAGTTTATCACAAAGTAGAGCCGATAGCGTAAGAGCATATTTAACTAAATGTGGAATAACAGCAACCAGAGTTTATGCTAAAGGTTATGGAGATACCGAGCCTATTGAAGAAAACACAAGCGATGAAGGACGCCGACAAAATAGAAGAGCTGAAGTTAGAATTTTAAAGGAATAATGGAAAAATATAGTTGGGGGCATAATCGAAGGTTTAATTCTTATCCCGAATATTTCAAAAAAATATTCGGCGAAAGAATTCAAAAAGTATCGGTAAATGCTGGATTTTCATGTCCTAATCGTGATGGGAGCGTATCAATAGGCGGTTGTATTTTTTGCGATAATAATGCTTTTAATCCATCATATTGTAGCAATCAGAAAACAATTATTCAACAAATCGACGAAGGAATATTATTTCATAAAATACGCTATCGTCGTGCTAATAAATACTTAGTTTATTTTCAAGCTTTTTCGAACACTTATGCGTCAATAGATATACTTGAAAAAAAATACAATGAAGCATTAAACCACCCTGAAGTTATTGGGTTAATCATTGGAACACGTCCAGATTGTGTCAATATTGAGAATCTGAGTTTATTAAAAAAAATTTCTAAAAAATATTTTATTGCCATTGAATTTGGAGTGGAAAGCACAAATAATAAATCCTTAGAAATAATAAATCGTGGGCATACTTTTGAACAAGCAGTTGAAGCGATTGAATTAACGGCAATTCATGGTCTAAATACCGGTGGACATTTTATATTTGGTTTACCCGAACAAACAATTGATGACATGCTCGAAAGCGTAAAAATAATTTCTAAATTACCTTTAAATACAATAAAATTTCATCAATTGCAGATTTTGAAAAACACCAAACTTTTTGATCTTTACGAGAATAACGAAATTAAAGTTAAGTTGTTTGAACTTGACGAATACATCGATTTTATTATAAAATTTACCGAGCGACTTAATCCAACTTTTATTATTGAACGATTTAATGCCGAAGTTCCGCCAAGATACTTGCAAACTAAACCTTGGGGAGAATTGCGTCTTTTTGAGATTCAACGTATGATTGAAGCCGAAATGGAAAAGAGAAATACTTGGCAGGGAAAATATTTCAAATAATCAATTCAAAAAAAGCGATAATGGAATTTTATTTATCACAGTTAGCCGAGCACGTTTATATAAATTATAAAGATAGACTTTCAAAAATATGCATTGTCTTTCCAAATAGGAGAGCAGGTTTATTTTTTCAGCAATATCTTGCCGAAAAAATTGATAATCCGATTTGGTCGCCGCAAATTTTAACAATTAAAGAGTTTGTATTTGAACACACTAATCTCACTCAAGCTGAAAATCTGAAATTGCTTTATGAACTTTATAAAATTTATGTTAAAGTCAAAAATAGCAATGAAAATTTCGATGATTTTTTGCCTTGGGGAGAAATAATTCTGAGAGATTTTGATGAACTTGATAAATATTTGGTTAATGCCAGCGAGCTTTTTAAAAATATATCGGAATTAAAAAAAATAGAACGAGATTTTAATTATCTAACTGAAGAACAAATAATTGCAATTACTGAATTTTGGAAAACTTTTTCGAATTCTAAATTATCTAAAAATCAAGACAATTTCATTTATATATGGGAATTGTTAAATAAAATATATACAGCCTATAAAACTAGATTAACCGAAATAGGAATTGCGTACGAAGGAATGATTTATCGTAATGTGGCAGAACAAATTAAAGAAGGCAAATTCCATGATAAATTTAATTTCGATAAGATATTGTTTGTCGGTTTTAATGCAATAAACAACGCAGAACAAGTATTTTTAAATTACTTTAAAAATAAAAACATAGCAGAATTTTATTGGGATTACGACAATTATTATGTAAAATCGGAGCATCACGAAGCCGGTGGATTTTTGCGAAAGAATTTCAATTTATTTTCAAAAACGGACATCAATATTTCATTAGATAATTTCAATTCCAATAAAAAAATTAATATTATTTCGTGCCCAACTGATTTAATGCAAGCAAATGTTTTAAATAAACTTTTAAGCGACATTTCTACAAAAACGAATAATTCAAATATTAAATTCAACGAAACGGCTATTGTTTTGGCAGACGAAAACCTTTTAATTCCTGTACTTTATTCGATTCCAAACAATTTCGACGATGTAAACGTAACAATGGGTTACCCTGTTAGAAATACGACTGCGTATGGTTTTGTAGAAATACTGGTTGATTTAGCTTTGAATTCGATTGTAAAAAACGATTCCATTCAGTTTTATCATCTTGATGTTGAAAATTTGCTCTCTCATAATTACACAAATTATTTCGACAATAATGTAAATCAAGTAGTTGATACTATTAAAAATAAAAATTTAAACTACATCAACATTTCGTTTTTAACTGATTTAAATATTTTCAAAAATGCTGATAAATTATCGAAAACGGCTATTGAATTACTCGAATTTATTCAAGAAAAATTAACCCACACTTTTCAGTCATTTGACGAAAAAAACTATATCGAAAAAGAGTTTGTATACTCAGTATATAATGAACTTAAGAAACTTCACGATATTATTTTGCTTGAAAATTTAAACATTAAAAAAGAAACATTTATTCGTCTTTTACGAAAAATCATACAATTAGCTAAAATCCCTTTTGCTGGAGAGCCTTTATCAGGAATTCAGGTTCTAGGTATTCTAGAAACCAGACTATTGGATTTTAAAAACTTAATTATTTTATCCCTAAACGAAGACAAATTTCCTCCGAGCAGTTCAGTAAATTCATTTATTCCTTACAACTTACGTAAAGGTTTTGGAATGCCCACAATAGAGTATGGAGATGCTATGTATTCTTATTATTTCTACCGTTTGATTCAGCGTGCAGAAAATGTTTTTTTACTATATAATACTGATAAGTCGTTCGAATCGACTGGTGAGATGAGTCGATTTCTTTACCAATTGAAATACGAATCTGGCTTGACGATTTTTGAAAAAGATTTGAATTACGATGTTGAAATAAAACCAAATCAGGAAATTATCATTAAAAAAGCCGATTATAAGGCTAAATTGGAATTATATCTTGATTCTCAAAAACCAAAATATCTTTCACCAAGTTCGCTAAACACATATCTTGACTGTAGTTTAAAGTTTTATTTCAGATACATTATAAATATAAATGAACCAGAGAAAGTTAACGAAGATTTAGGAGCAGATGTATTTGGAAATATTTTACACAATACGTTGGAGAATTTTTACTCACAATTTGTAGAAAAAGAAATTACCGAAAGTGTCTTAAATAATTGGTTGAATGATGATAAACTAATTGACGATGAAGTTTTAAAATCATATAAAAAGCTTTATTCAACTGATAAGCCAAGCGGTGAAAACATAATAATTGTCGAAACAATTAAGAAATATGTGAAACAAATATTCCGCTACGATAAATCAAGACTTCCTTTTAAAGTCTTATCAACCGAAAAATCGTTTAATCTGAATTATAATTTTGTAATTGATAACGAGACTAAAAATGTCAATATTGGAGGCAAAATTGACAGGGTTGATTTGAAAAACGATACAATTCAACTTATTGATTACAAATCAGGAAAGGCAGAAATCGAAGTAAAAAAAGGAATTGATGGCTTGTTTTCCGATGAAAAAAAACATCGAAATCATATCGCACTCCAAATGTTTTTGTATTCTTATATTTACGCAAAAACAATCGAGCTAAATTTGCCTATATCACCTTGTATATTCAGTGTGCGAGAACTTTACAAAAAGGATTTTGATTCACGTTTGAAAATAAATGGAGTACCAATAAATAATTTTACTTCATATAATCAAGAGCTAGAAAATCAATTAAACAATTTGCTTTACGAGATATTTGATGTAAACACAGATTTTAAGCAAACAACCGATTTGTCAATCTGCGAATATTGTGCATATAATATTATTTGTCATCGAAATTAAATTTCTAAATTCACAACATCTTAATACATAAGCATTAAGTTTACCACAAATAAATGCATATTCATAAATAAATTTTGCAATTAAGTATTAGATTTCTTAATTTGCATTTATATTTTTATTATGTTTGTATTCATATATTTAGATTATTATAAATGAATGTGATGCAAAAATATACAGTTTATGGCGTAATTTTCGGATTTATGTTCCCGATTATGGCAATTTTTTTTGAATGTATCCGGCTTGATTTAGAGTTTAATTTAGAATGTTTGAGTTATGTGCATAATAATAATCCACTTCTTTATATAATAGATTCGGCTCCAATATGGTTGGGGCTTTTTGCATTACTTGGAGGAGTGAGTAAAGCAAAATCATTACAATTATTAGAAACAATAAAAATTTTATCAAAAAATCTGCAAGACAATTCAATCCAACTGAAACAAGATTCATCTAACGAATTTGAAAATTTAAACACGCATGCAACTCGTTTAAGTACTATTTTCAACGAAGCTTCAGAACATGTTAAAAATGTTGGAACCCAAATCAAAGGAACCACCCATCAAGCTGAAATTTTGAAGTCCGAAGCCGATTTTGTTATTAAAAATACTCAGAAATTAATTCAAATTAATAATAAACTGAAAAGCGAAAACAATGCTCTTAATGAAATTATCATGCAATTTGTTGCAAAAGTAGGAGAGATGGAAAAACACTTGAGTAAAGTTGGAAGTTTAGGTTATGAAATCAACACATTGTCGATAAATTCAAGTATCGAAGCCTATAAACTTGGAATTAAAGGGAGTAGTTTTTCTGTTATTGCTCAAAATATTAAATCTTTGTCGGAACAAATGAGCAATATTAATTCTACTCTATCGGCGATTACTAAAGATGTTGAGAGCAGCATTTGTGAAATCACTGTAAAAATTGATGAGAAGAAAAAAATGCTTGAAGAAACATCTGAGCTATCAAGTCATATAGAACAACGAATTGGTTATTACGAAGATAACCTACGTCAACTTATCGAAAATATCAATTCTGCTACAAATGTTAATGAGCTGCAAAATCAAAATTTTATAGAAGTAAACGAAATCTTATTAACACTTATTGATACAAAAGAAAACATGATTGACTCAATTGAAGTGCTTATCAATAAGGAATTTAAAATGGTAAAACAACTCTCGGAAGAGAACAATTAGTATTTACAGAACCTTTCCTTTTTGAATTAAGAAAAAATCTGTAATTGTTATTGCAGCCATCGCTTCGACAATAGGAACAGCACGTGGAACAAAACACACGTCGTGTCGTCCTTTGGGTTTAATGGTCGTTTCTTCCTTATTTGTATTTACTGTGTTTTGTTCTTTAAAAATAGTTGCTGTAGGTTTAAAAGCAATATTGAAGTAAATATCTTCTCCGTTCGAAATTCCACCTTGAATTCCTCCTGAATGATTTGTTTTTGTTCGTATTTTGTTATCTCTTATTATAAACTCATCGTTATGCTCAGAGCCTTTCATCTGAGCAGAATAAAAACCTTCGCCAAACGAAACTCCTCGACTTGCATTAATGCTCATCATCGCTTTTGCCAACTGAGCAGTGAGTTTATCGAAAACGGGTTCGCCTAAACCAGCTGGAACATTTTTAATCACACAAGTAATCACGCCTCCAATACTGTCAAATGATTTATGAACCTCGTGCAACAAATCAATCATTTTATTGCTAATCTCAATATCCGGACATTTAACTTCACTTTTTTCAATAGTAGATAAGTCAATTTCGGAATAATGTTTTTCGAGTTTTATATTTCCAATTTGGCAAACATAAGCCATTATTGAAATGTTATGTTTTTGCAAAAAATGTTTAGCAATTGCACCTCCAACAACTCTTGAAGCTGTTTCTCGAGCCGAAGAACGTCCTCCGCCTCTGTAGTCGCGAATTCCATATTTTGCATCGTAAACAAAATCGGCATGAGAAGGACGATATGTTGTTTTTATCGATTCGTAATCTCCAGACTTAACATCGCTATTTTTTATTAAATATGCGATGGGAGTTCCCGTAGTTATGTCTTCAAAAATTCCTGAGAGAAATTCAACTTTTTCTTCTTCATTTCGGTGCGATGTATAGAATGATTGAGAAGGTTTACGACGATTAAGTTCAGATTGAATAAAATCGAAATTCAATTTAATCCCAGCTGGACATCCGTCAATTACGCCTCCAATTGCAGTTCCATGAGATTCGCCAAAACTTGTAATCTTAAATATAGTTCCAAAAGTATTTCCTGACATATTACCAACGATTAAAGTGAATTTTATTGCTATCGTAACGATTGGTTGTATGAGGATTTTCGTCAGCATATCCCAATGCTACTAAAGAAAAAGGAACGATGTCTTCGGGTAAATTCAAATATTTTTTAAGTCCATTTTCGCGATCTTCTCTTGGATATACACCTAACCAAACACTTCCAATGCCTAAACTATATGCTTGAAGTAGAATATTTTGTGTAACTGCTGCTAAATCTTGAATCCAGAAACCATCGGATTTAACTTTTTGGTGATTGTGGCACACCAAAATTGCTAAAGGAGCTTGTTTTAGCATATTTGCATAAGGATGAATTTCTGAAATATCATCAAGCATTTGTCTATTGTTTATAACCACAAACTCAAACGTTTGTTGATTTCTTGCTGTGGGAGCGTACATTGCAGCTTTTAGAATATCTTCAACTTTCTGAATTTCGATATTTTGATTCTTAAATCGACGAATGCTTCTTCGATTAATGATACAATTTAACACGTCCATAAAAAATAATTTTAGTAAAGATATAAAAAACCAAATAATCTAATAATAATAGGTAGGGTATATTTTACAATGTCTTGATTATTAGCTAGATTTATTATATCCGTTCGGAATCATAAAAATCCTAAAAATCAGCACATTGTCATTTCGAAGATAGGATAAATCTAAAATATTAACGAACCATTGTAATAGCAATTCGATTGCATCAATATGTAACGAATTTTTCAAAATACTACATTATTATTGAAATATTGCTTGTTCTATAGCTTCTTGCGATTTTATTGTATATTTATCGAAATTCATAAGATATTTTTTTATTTTTACTGTTGACAAATTGATTGCCAACGAAAATTTTGTCTTTCTTTTGACAAATTGACATATATTTACGTTTGTAATATTTTCATAATGATCAAGTTAAAGAGATGTTTAGGTATTTTTTAATATTATTTTTATCGACCTTATCATACAGTTTAATAGCTCAAGAGGTTATTATAAACGAAATTATGGCAAATCCTGCTGGAAATGATACGACTTTTGAATCAAGTATAAATGCCAATTCGCTATATAATCTTTATTCAAACTATCAACCTCCTCAAAATAAAGAATGGATTGAATTATTTAATCCTAGTAATACCGATACTGTTGATATAAGTTGTTATACACTTGGTTCAAATGCCTATGACTATTCTTCGGGCTCTGAAAATTGGGGAGCCTTAACTTTTCCCGAAGGAACAATTATTTTACCTCGACAATATTTGATTGTTGGAGGAAACGACTCAGATGTGCCATTTTTAGATTTTGATTTGAATTACTATTACGAAAACTACTTTCAATCTCAATATCTTGATGGAGATTCGTATCGTTGGTTTTTGCGAAATCAATGGGGGTGGATTGCATTATACAATGAAGTAGGAGAGCCAGTTGATGCTGTATATTGGGTTGATTCTTTGTCGTCAAGTGATGATTTATACACAATGTCGCAATTCAATACAGTTTTAAGTACATCAACAGCATGTTCAGGCTATATGAATTTTACTTCAGCTGCAGAAATAAGCAATATCGAATTTGCAGGATTTATTCCGAGCGAAAATATTTCGTTTCAACGCGATTTTGATGAGAGTTCGCATTGGAATATTTCGGAAAATCCTAGTCCAGGCAGTTGTAATGGGGGAGAATGTTTAGATTTTTTGTACCAAACCGTTTGCAGCGATGATACAACTTTTTTTACCTTGATAATTAATGATTTTATAGTTTTAGATTCCATAAAATGGTTCTTTGATGATACTATAAGTGGTTCTAATAATATTTCATATGATGAAAATCCATATCACATTTTCAGCGATGCCGGAAACTATAATGTAACAGTAATTGCATACTACAATAATAATTACGATAGCCTCACAAAAAACGTAACAGTATTAACTAGACCGTTTATTGATTTGGGTGCAGATATCGAAATTTGTAATGATGATTCGGTCGTTTTAAATGCAGGTGCTATTTACATGAGTTATTTTTGGAATACAGGAAGTACTGCTTCGAGTATATCTGCCGATACTTCGGGAATATATTGGCTTCGGGTTTCAAATGGGACTTGTTATGCTTATGATTCAATAACCGTTTCGTATTTTCCTTTTCCACCAAATTTTAATTTAGGAAACGATACTGCAATTTGCCATACTCAAGATATAACTTTTGATGCTGGCAGCGGATTTCTCTCTTATCTTTGGCAAGATGGAAGCACAACGCAAACATTTTATGCGTCAACAATGAATTGGTATTGGGTCGAAATCGAAAATATTGATGCTTGCAAATATATCGATTCAATTTTTTTAGCAACAACCGTTTATCCTGTTATTAATCTACCCGAAGATACGCTAATTTGCGATGTTGATAGTTTTTTGATTGATGCAGAAAACCACTGGTCGTCGTATGCTTGGTCGACAGGCGAAAGCACTCAAATAATTTCGGTTACTGAAACTAATATGTATTACATTACGGTTACCAACAATTGTGGAATTCAAAACGATTCATCGTTTATAAAAATTTCCCGAAAAGCAGACATTGACCTTTCTAACGATAGTTTGATTTGTAGTGGAGATACTATTGTACTTCAAATAGATAGTCTTTTAAACAATATTCTATGGTCAACAGGTGATACAAGTTATTTTATTCAAATTTATAATGAAGGCGAATACATCGTGAGTGTTGAAAATGAATGTGGGGTAAAAATCGACACTTGTAATGTAATATTTCAAGCAAATCCATTCATCGAACTTGGAGTTGACACAATTATATGTGATAGCAGTTTTTATTTTCTTCCAATCTCAAATAGTAACGACATCGTAAATTGGATTTGGTCAACAGGAGACACGCTTCCAAACATTAGTGTTTTAGAAAGCAATACATATTACGTTACAGTTAGCAATATTTGTGAACATAGCATCGATTCCGTAAAAATAGAATTTGATATTACACCTTTCTTTGAAATTTTGGATACCACAATTTGTATTGGCGATTCAATTTATATAGAAATCGACAGTTTGTACAATACGGTAATATGGTCGACCGGAGACACTACGAATAATTTTTTAATTACGAATTCGGGCGAGTATATTGCCGAAGTTCAAAATTTGTGTGGAAGTTGGAAAGATACATCTATTGTTACTTCATTTGAATATCCAAATATATACTTAGGTAAGGATACAACCCTAGAAGAGGGAAATGTCTTACTTTTAGATGCAGAATTCCCCGAAGTTCAGTATTTGTGGAATACTGATGATACAATTTCTACCATCGAAGTTAATGAAAGTGGAACATATTGGGTGCAAATTTCTAATTTTTGTGGCCTTGCAACCGATACAATTACCATAAACTTTACAAATTGTTCGATAAAAATTGAAGTTCCTAATGTTTTTACGCCTAATGGAGACGGCATTAACGATGCAATATTGCTTTACAATAATTGCGAAGTTGAATTAACTATGAATGTATATACTCGATGGGGAGCCTTAGTCTATCAAAATACAGCCGAGGTTATTTGCTGGGAAGGTCGAACTTTTGCAGGAAAAGAACTGAACACCGGAGTTTATTTCTACACCTTAGAATACAATTTTGAAGACAATACAGAAAAACTTTCCGGATTTATTCATATTGTAAAGTAGTTTTTTCATATTTTTTTCATTTACAAAGAAATCATAAATCGAATACAAATTCCACTCTAGAGGGGTGGCAGTCGAAAGACTGACGGGGTGGTTGTATTGTTTTACTCAATATTAAAGACCTTCAAGCTTTGGGCGATTGTGAACTTTCTGAAATTTGGTTGGCAAATAAAGAAGGCTGTCTAAAAAAAACAGCCTTCTTTTCAATCAAAAACTAAAAAACACTATTATTTACTAACCTTCAAAATATCTGTTATCGTTTTTTCAAATGTTGGTTTATCTGAATAACCCATGCTCATTTGAGGTTCTCCTTCTACTGGAATGAAAAGAAAAGCAGGAATACCAGTAATTCCGAAAACATTTGCAAGTTCTTGTTCTTTTTGAGTATCAATTTTGTAAAATATTATTTTGCCGTCATATTCTTTATTCAATTGTTCTAAAATAGGCGACATTTTTTTACAAGGTCCACACCAATCGGCATAAAAATCGATAATAACCGGAGTATTTCCTTTAAATTTCCATTCTTTATTTTTTTCGTAATCGAAAACTTTTTCAATGAAAGTTAATTTTGTTAAATGTTCAATTCCTTCCGATGTTTTTGTAGTGTCGTTTGAAGCATAATTGCTACAAGAGAAAATAACCAGCGTTATTAACGATAAGATATATAATACTTTTTTCATATTTTTTTAATTTTATGATTCATCAACTTTTAAAACGTCTTTTATCGCTTTTTTAAAAGTATCTTTTGGCAAAGCTCCCATTGCCATTTGTGGTTGACCTTCCAAAGGAACAAATAACAAAGATGGAATGCTTCTGATTCCAAACATACCAGCCAATTCTTGTTCTTGTTCAGTATTTACTTTGTATATGTTTATTTTTCCGTTATATTCTTTTTGCAATTCTTCAAGAATAGGAGCAACCATTTTACAAGGAGAACACCAGTCTGCATAAAAATCTATCATACATGGAACGTTTCCTTCAAATTTCCATTCTTTATTTACTTCAAAGTTAAAAACTTTTGTTTTAAAAGTTTCTTGTGTCAAATGTTCGAGCATAATTTTAAGTATTAATTTATTAATTTAAAAATTCACATATCAACATATATGCCAATATTAAAATTTTGGCAAATCTAGTAAATTTGGACTAAATAAGTTGTAATTTTGGCACAGAAAAAAATATATTCAAATATTTATTTGAAAAAAATACGTATTTGATATTAAACAATAAATAAAAAAAACATATTTAAATAATTTATTTTCAGATATTTACATTTTTTATGAATAATTTTGAAAATATAAACTCTAGGTATTTAGTATGCCAGAAATAATGCATATAGAATTAAAAGAAAAAATATTAAAGCAAATAGCTGACATTATTGCAGAAAATAATATCGAAGCGTATGTCATAGGTGGGTACGTGAGAGATATCTTTTTGAACCGAGAATCTAAAGACATCGACATTGTTACTATTGGCAGCGGAATAGAATTAGCTCAGCTAGTTGCTAAAAAACTAGGCTGTATCAACGTAAACTATTTTAAAAACTTCGGGACAGCTATGTTGCATTTCGACGATATTGAAGTAGAATTTGTAGGTGCGCGGAAAGAATCATATGATAGAAATTCGCGAAAACCAATTGTAGAAGATGGAACTTTTAAAGACGACCAATTACGACGTGATTTTACTATAAATGCAATGGCAATAAGTCTTAATCGTGATAATTTGGGTGAACTTATCGATCCTTTTAACGGAATTGCCGATTTGAAAAATAAATTATTACGTACACCTCTTGACCCTGAAATTACGTTCTCCGACGATCCTTTGCGAATGATTCGTGCAATTCGTTTTGCTTCGCAATTAAATTTTACGATTGATGAAATAGCGATTGATGCTATAAAAAATAATGTTGACCGAATTAGAATAGTTTCAAACGAACGAATTGTTGATGAAATTAATAAAATAATTTTATCAAAAGAGCCATCTATAGGATTTCTTTTATTAGATAAAACAAATTTATTACCTCTTATTTTTCCTGAGTTAGAAGCTTTAAAAGGAGTCGATACCCTTGAAGGAAAAGCACATAAAGACAATTTTTATCATACGCTTAAAGTTCTTGATAATATTAGCCTTAAATCTGATGATTTATGGCTACGCTGGGCTGCTATTTTACATGATATTGGAAAGGCTAAAACTAAAAAATTTCACAAAAAACAAGGCTGGACTTTTCATGGACACGACGCTTTAGGCGGAAAAATGGTTGTTGAAATATTTAAAAGATTAAAACTTCCTCAGAATCAAAAAATGAAATATGTTCAAAAATTGGTGCAACTTCATTTACGCCCAATTTCTTTGGTCGAAAGCATTGTAACTGATTCAGCTGTACGTCGTTTGCTTTTTGATGCGAGCGATGACATTAATGACTTAATGACTTTGTGTGAAGCTGACATAACATCAAAAAACGAAGAAAAACTTAAAACTTATTTGAATAATTTCAAATTAGTTCGTGAAAAATTGAAAGAAGTCGAAGAAAAAGATCATATTCGTCAATGGGAGCCACCCATTTCAGGAGAATTGATTATGGAGACATTTGGAATAAGTCCATGTAAACATGTTGGAGATATTAAAAATGCAATTAAAAATGCAATTCTCGACGGAGAAATTAAAAACAATTATGAAAGTGCCTACGAATTTATGATAAAACTCGGAAAAGAAATAGGATTAAGATTGAAAAACGTTTAAATACAGGTTACAAATACGCTAGCCGAATAAAAACAAACAATTATAGTAATACTCTGAAAATAAAGCATATCTTTGTTAAAGTTATTGATTTGAGAATTTGTGCTTTAATTTACTAATTATATTCTCGCTTATTAGTTCATCACTGCTATCCTTTTTAAATCCAATTTTTACAATTTTTAGTAACAAAATTTGATTGTTACTAAAAGAATTTAATTTTATAAAACAATGAACATTTATGTAGGTAACCTTGATTTCAAGGTAAATGAGAACGACTTAGAAGGTATTTTCGAAGAGTACGGAACAGTAAGTTCTTCAAAAATTATTATTGACAAATTTAGTGGACGAAGCAAAGGCTTTGGTTTTGTAACTATGGAAAATGGTGATGAAGCAACAAAAGCTATTAATGAATTGCATGGAGCAACATTTGAAAATCGTGAAATGGTTGTAAATGAAGCCAAACCAAAAAAAGAAAATTTCAATAGAGAATAACATGGCAAACGGAAAAGTAAAATGGTACAACGAAGTCAAAGGCTTTGGCTTTATTGAATCTGAAAATGGTGAAAATATTTTCGTTCATCGTAGCGGACTTGCTAATGCATATGGCGGACTTCAAACCGATCAATCTGTTGTTTTTGAAACAAAGCAAGGAGAAAAAGGTCTGGTTGCTGTTAATGTTAAAGCATTAAATTAAACCAAAAACACTAATAAATATATAAATACCCGTTCCAATCTATTTAGAAAGGAATGGGTATTTTGTTTATAATTTTTCGACAGATATTAATCAAACAAAATCAATAATAATTTATGGGCAGATCGCAAGAAACATTTAATAAAAAGGAAGTACGAAATAAAAAAGAAAAAAAACGAAAAGAGAAAGAAAAAAAACGACTTGCACGTAAAGATAACGAAAAAGTTGGTATGGATGATATGATTGCTTATGTTGATGAAAATGGAATGATTTCTTCAACTCCTCCAGACCCAACTAAAAAGAAAAATGTTTTACTCGAAAACATTGAGATAAACGTTCCAAAACGTGATTCATCACAAAATGCTGATCCAATTCGAAAAGGCATTGTAAGTTTTTATAACGATTCAAAAGGTTATGGATTTATAAAAGATTCTGAATCAAAGGATAGTATTTTCTTTCACGTAAATAATTTACTTGAAGAAATAAAAGAAAATAATATTGTTAACTATGAGTTAGCAATGGGACCTAAGGGTTATACAGCCATCAATGTCAAGAAAGTAAAATAAATTTACTTTCTTATTTTTTTTGATGATGTAATGAATAATTATCAACTTTAATTATATTTATAGCTTATTTAAAGAATCAAGCATGAATATTCCAGTAAATTCTAATTTAGCTGACGAATTAAATTTATTTGAACACTATAAGTCATTTGCTGACAGTGCAATTGATTGGGAAATGATTCAAGACGTAAAAGGAAAATATATTTATATTTCACCTTCATTTTTCAATATTACAGGCTATGAAGTTCTTAATTTGACCGAAAATCCATCATTAATTGAAAAAATAATGCATCCCGATTACATTGAGTATTATAAAAATGAACACTGCGAATCATTTAGAAATAGCGAAAAAAGTCATAACCTAGAATTTAAAATCATTTCAAAAAATGGCACTGAAAAATGGATTGAGCATTATTGTAAGCCATTGTTTAATGAAAAAGGAATACGATTAGGTCGAAAAATTAACAATCGAGACATTACAGAAAAGAAAATTATTCACAACATATACTCCGAAGAAAAACGGAAATTTGATACGCTCACTAAAAACATTGCCGGCTTTGCATATCGTTGTAAAAATGATGAAAATTGGACAATGGAATTTATTAGTAGTGGCTGTTTTGAAGTTACAGGTTACCATTCAGAAGATTTTATTAATAATCATAAAATTCCATTTAACGATATAATTCATCCTAGTCACCAGCATAAATTATGGGAAGAGTGGCAAACTGTGCTTGCAAAAAACGCAACATTTAAAGGAGAATACCAAATTATTTGTGCCGATGGAAAAGTAAGATGGGTGTGGGAGCAGGGTTGTGGTATTTATGACACAAAAGGTAAATTACTTGCCCTCGAAGGTTTTATAATGGATATTACCGAAAGAAAAGAAAACGAAACTAAAATAAAAAATAGTGAAGAACAATATCGAGTTCTTGCTAGTTTGACAATGGATTCGGCTAGTGTTGCCTGTTTTTACCCAGACGGAAGAATTGAACGCGAATGGTTAAGCGATAAACTTTTTAAAGAATATGGAATTCCACCTTCAGACATCGATACATTTGAAAAATGGGCTAAATTCGTTCACCCCGAGGATTTACATATTTTTATCGATGCATCAAAAATAGTTATGCGAGGAGAGTCTGCCTCTCGCGATTTTAGAGTAATCACTCCTGCCAAAGGAATTCGATGGATAAATAATTCAATAATATCCAATATCATTAAAGAAAAAGGTTGTTTAAAAATTTATAGTGCCGTTTCAGATATAACTGATATTAAAGAGGCTGAACTTAAGCTAATAAAAACCAATCAAGATTTAGAATTCTCTAAAGAAGAATTAATTCAAGCCGATAAAAAACTTCGAAATCAAATGGCTGATTTGAAGAGAATTAATAATGAACTTCAAATTTCGGAAAAACGATTCAGGGAATTAACCAATACCATTGGTTCAGCTGTATTTATTTTTCAAAATGAGAAATTTTGTTATGTAAATAAAGAATTTACAAATATTTCTGGATATTCCGAGGAAGAAGCATTCAATTTAAATTTTTGGGATTTTGTACATCCCGATTATATTGATATAATTAAGCAACGAGGTTTTAGTCGAATTATGGGAGAATCAATATCACCTCGTTACGAATTTAAAATAATTAGAAAAGATGGTCAGGAAAGATGGATAGACTATACTGGAGGATTAATAGAATTTAAAAACTCCCCCGCTGGTTTAGGAACCGCTTTTGATGTAACAACAAAAAAATTAGCCGAAGAAAAGTTGCGAAAACTATCTAGAGCTGTTGAACAAAGCCCAGTTTCAATTGTTATTACAAATCCAAAAGGAGCAATTGAATATGTAAATCCAAAATTTGAAGAAATTACAGGTTATAAACTATCTGAAATTTTAAATCTAAATCCAAATGTCTTAAAATCAGGATATACTTCAAAAGCAGTATATGAGGAAATGTGGAAAATTCTTTTGGAAGGGAAGGAGTGGAGAGGAGAATTTTATAATAAGAAAAAAGATGGAACCTTGTATTGGGAACGGGTTTTTATTTCACCTATTTTCAATAAAGAGAGTAATATAACACATTTTGTTGCCATTAAAGAAGATATTACCGAACTTAAAGAAGTGATGTCGGAACTTGTACTAGCAAAAGAAAAAGCAATTGAGTCAGAAAAACTAAAATCTGCATTTTTAGCAAATATGTCGCACGAAATAAGGACTCCAATGAATGCTATTATGGGTTTTTCTGAATTATTACTTAGCGATGATTTATCGAAAGAGCAACAAAAAGATTTTTCTGAAATTATATGGAAGCGAAGCAACGATTTATTGCACCTGATTGATGATATTCTAGATATTTCAAAAATAGAATCGGGAGTGCTGAAAATCACTGAGACTGATGGACGAATAGATGAACTTTTTGCTGAAATATATCAATTTTTCAACTCAAAATATTTGATTCTTGATAAGAAAAATATAGTACTACGATTTATCAATAAAATAGAAAATAATAAGCTTTTAATTCACACTGATTTTTATCGCTTAAAGCAAATTATATTTAATTTAGTTGATAATGCAATAAAGTTTACTGAAGATGGGTACGTTGTATGCAGTTGCGAAATTATAAATAACGACTTGTTATTTAGTGTTAGAGATACAGGAATAGGAATGAATTCAGGTATGTCCGAAAAAGTTTTTGACCGATTTTGGCAAGCTGATGCTATCAAAAAGACAAATTATGGCGGGACTGGTTTGGGACTCTCTATTTCAAAAGGACTTGTCGAAATAATGGGAGGGAAAATTTGGGTAACATCTGAATTAAATCAAGGTTCGCAATTTTACTTTACAATACCTTATAAATCGGCTGTACAAGAAATTAATAAAAATAACCCAAAGACATCTTACGATTTGAGTTCAAAAACATTTTTAATTGTTGAAGACGACAATGCCAATAAAAAATTTCTACAAATTTTATTAGAAAATCATAATGCAAAAGTTTTTACGGCCGACTCGGGTTATAATGCATTAGAATTAGCACAAAAAGTTAATGGTATTGATATTGTTATGATGGATATTCGGTTGCCAGATATAAGTGGATACGAAGTTACAAAGCAAATTCGAGAATCATTTCCAGATATTAAAATCATTGCACAAACAGCATATGCGAATCAAGAAGACAGAATTAAGTGCCTGGCTGAGGGCTTCGATAATTATATTTCGAAACCAATTAATCAATCTGCTTTATTCAAAATTTTGATGGATTACGTGTAGAATTTTATCGAATCAATATTTTTTTACTTTCGATTTCTTGATTATTAACTACAAATTTAAGCATATAAATTCCGTTTGGAATATTATTCCTATTCATTCGTGTTTGATTAATACCAGGTGAAAACTTTGCGAAAAATCTTAATTTTTCTTTGCCTAGCATATCGTATAAAATAAATTCAATATTAGAAATAGTTGGAATATAAAATTCAATCTTTATTTCGTTATAAGAATTAAGATTAAGGATTTTAGATTTTGAAATTACAGATGGTTCGCTTGAATAAACAACATTCCTGCAATTGTTAATCCCAATTTGTAAACTGTCGATGTAATAACGACGAAATTGTTGATTTGGACATACAACAATATAAGTTGGAGTTCCGCCAATGTTGAACATATCATACAAACTTGTGTGAGGCTCTTGCGTTGGTAAATTAATTCCGTTTTGAGTAGAGAAACTTGGGAAAGAAGTTCCGAATAGTGCTGCAAAATTTTCAATCATTGAGGAGTCGTAGCCGCCGGTTTCAATTCCCCAAATCCAAACCGAATCGCTGCCGCCATTGTTTTGCCATATAGAATCAACTCTAGACGAATTTTCTCGGCAAGTTTCACAGTAATATGAGAAAAAATCAAAAACAATAATTTTATTTGCATTAAGTTCTTCAAAAATCGAATATGTATTTCCGTGTATATCTGTTAAATTAGCATCATATAATTCCGTTTGTGAAAAAGATTTCACATAAACAAAAAATAATATGATTGTAAAAACGATTTTGTACATTACAGTAAATTTATGCAAATGTATGAATAATTGATATCTACGCAATATTATAAGAGGCTTCTAATTTGTCCTATAATTAATATTATGTTAAATAGTAAATGACGTTTAAAATTATGTTAAATAGAATATTTATATTAACTCGCCTAAAGTCTAATTTATGATTTCTTATTTATTTAACAAGATTAACTTATCTTGAATATTATAGCGTTCGTAAAGGAATTTTAAATTTTTAATAGAGTTTTCTTCTTTAGGATTCAATTCATGAACTTTTTCAAAATAAGGAATTGATTTTTTGAACCATTCTTCTACTTTATGTTTTTCAGCCTTATATGCATTATTGTCAGTCAATTCATTTACGGTTTGATTTTGTAATATTGCTGTATTGAAATACAAAACTCCTAATTTATAATTAGCTTCGACATAATTTGGATTTAACTCCACTGATTTTAGTAAATTTTTTTCAACTATGTCAAAATCTTTTGCTGAATCGTATAATCCTGCTAAAACTTGGAAAAATTCCGGATTATTTGGATTTTTTGTGATTGCTTGTTCCAAATACTCTTTCGCTTTTTCGTATTGATTATCAGTTAAATAAACATTTATTAGCTTATTGATGAGTAAATTATATTCATTTGGATTCAATTCGATTGACTTCAATAAAAGTTCTATAGCTTTAGCATTGTCTCGCTCTTCGATATATATGTTTGCTAAATGCATATAAACTTTACCTCCTCCATAATTTATTTCAGCTAATTTATGAAAGTACTCCTTGGCTTTTGCGTTTTTCTTTGCATTCATTGCAGCCATCGCTGCATTATATATTCCCATTGTATCAAGGTTCATAATCATAGGCATTTTTTGAATTTCCAACGATTTTTCAAAAGAATTTAAAGCTTCGTTGTACTTATATTCGTTAAATTCATTAATCCCTTTATTGCTATACTGATTTGAAACAACTAACAAACGTTTGCGAATATCAACGTTATATTCTTTATTCTCATCGAATTCAAGTGTTTTTATGTAAGCCTGATATGCTTCGTCAAGCGGATTTTCGTGCAAATTATAATAATCACGAACTTTACTTTCGTAAATTGCATGATAAACCATCGCTTTGATAAACCACGCTTTAGGGCTCCATTGTACGTTTACATCTTTAATTGCAACATCAATATCTAATTTTGCTTTATCTAATTCTTTCGATTTTAGATAATTAAATGCTGATACTAATTTCTCGTTTTCTTGAGAATATAACGATAAGTTAAGTAAAATTAATGAAACTAAAATGCTTATTAAACTTCTCATTTTATATGTATTTGATTGCGAAATTAGAAAAAAAAAGGAGAAACAACTACTGCTTCTCCCCTTCATATAGTAATCTTAGCTAACTATTTTCCACCTTCGCTAGTAATTTCAGCCTTGATTTGATCGTGCTTTTCGATATTTCCAACTTTATAATACGATGTTTTTAACATTACCATTGTATTCATGTCTTTTGGAGTAATTTCATGAGCTTTTTCGAGATAAGGTATTGAATTCCCAAATTCAACATCAGCTTTCTTTTTCATTTCATCGTACTTTTTCATATCATTTGCTGGAAGTTTATTTGCTTCATCAATAATGTCAGCAGCTGTGTTGTAGTAATGTGCTCCTAAATTATATAATGCATCAAAATAATCAGGCTTTAATTCAATAGCTTTTTTGTAGCAAATTACAGCACTATCAACCACATTTTTATCATCATACAATGAACCTTGAGCAAAGTGATAAGTCGCATTTGAAGGATCTTTTTCTATAGCCAACTTCAAGTAACTTAATGCTTTATCTGATTGTTTGTTAATTAAGTAATAGTTAACCAATTCAGGGACAAGAACAGCTCCTCCATTTGGATATTTTTCGATTCCTTTTTTAAGTTTCTCAATATATGCAACTGTATCTTTTTGAGCTAGTTTTACTTTAGCATGTAAATAATACATCGAAGCTTTTTCTTTTTCATCAACACCATACCCTGTTTGGGTAATAATTTGGTAAAAAACGTCTGCTTTTTCAAAATTTTGTAATTTTTCAGCGGCCAATGCAGCATAATAATAAATTGGGGTATCTAATTTCATCGATAAACTTGATAAAAACAATGAACTTTCAAATGCATCAAGTGCTTTTTGATAGTTTTTTGTGTCTTTATATTCAATCACTCCAATATTAACAAAGGTGTTTGCTAATGTGGGAAATTGAGCCAAAATAATATCCATAAAACATTCATCGTCTAAATATTTGGTTTCTTTACTCGATATTAATTTTATGAATTTCATTAAATCAACTTCTTTATTTAAGATATCTAATCCAAGATTTGCTGGATCTTTAAAGTTCATCGATAAAGCTTTAGCATAAGCTTCTAATGCTTTTTGAGATGCATTTGGATCTAAACTTTGAAAATTTTTATTCACAGAAATATTTTGGTAAATTCGTCCATAATACCACCATGTTTTATAATCACTCATCGTTTTGGGATTTGTAATGCAAGCATCAATTTGCTCTTTTGCTTTATCAAATTCTCCTGAATTCATATAATTGTAAGCAGCTACCCTTTTGTTAACTTGGGCATAAATAGCTGAAATAGCGAACAATAGAGTTAAGGCTAATGTTATTTTTTTCATAATTTATTCAATTTTTGTTTATTATATTTTTCCAAAATTATAGATTTATACATACTTAACAAATTTATTGCCACTATTCTTCAGCATTTGGTTGGATTTCTTCATTTGAATCAACATTATCAACATTATCGACAATTTCGGCATCTGAGAATTCATCTTCAATGATTTCTTCTGTATTATTTGAATTATCGATATACGCCACTGCTGCAATTGCATCTCCATTTTTAAGATTTATTAGTCGAACTCCTTGAGTTGCTCTACCCATAACTCTTAATCCGGCAACAGCCATTCTAATAGCAACTCCTGATTCATTGATAATCATAATATCGTCGTTATCTACAACACCTTTGAGAGCGATTAATTTACCTGTTTTTTCGGTAACATTTATAGTTTTAACTCCTTTCCCGCCTCTATTCGTAATTCTGTAATCTTCTATACTAGAGCGTTTTCCATATCCATTTTCTGAAACAACTAAAATATCTTCGTTTCCATTTTCAACGCACACCATTCCAATTACTTCATCTTTTTCATGATCGATAGTAATTCCTTTTACACCAGATGCGTTTCGTCCCATTGGTCGAACTTTGGCTTCAGGAAAACGGATAGCTCTACCCGAACGAATTGCAAGCATAATGTCGTGATTTCCATTGGTTAGTTTTGCTTCAAGTAAATGATCATCTTCTCTAACACTTATGGCAATAATTCCATTTTGTCGTGGTCTGGAATATGCTTCAAGATATGTTTTCTTTATTATACCTTTCTTAGTACATAAAACAATGTAATTATTATTGATATATTCTTCATCGTGTAAATTAAGAACGTTGATAAATGCTTTTACTTTATCGTTTGGTTCAATATTTATTACATTTTGAATTGCTCTACCTTTCGAAACCTTAGTTCCCTCTGGGATTTCGTAAACTTTCATCCAGAAGCACTTTCCATTTTCTGTAAAGAACAACATTGTATTGTGCATAGTAGCAATAAACAAATGCTCTATAAAATCCTCGTCTCTTGTAGTACTTCCTTTTGAGCCAACTCCTCCTCTACTTTGTCGTCTGTATTCGGTTAAAACCGTTCTCTTTATATATCCCATCCTAGAAATTGTAATCACGACACTTTCGTCGGCATAAAAATCTTCAGGATTAAAATCTTCAGATGCATATACGATTTCAGAACGTCTCTCATCGCCATATTTTTCTTTTATTTCGAGAAGTTCATCTTTTATAATTTGCATACGAAGCAAGTAATCAGCTAAAACTGTCTTGAGATACTCGATTAATTTCATTAATTCATCGTATTCAATACGAATTTTATCTTGTTCTAAACCAGTAAGTCTTTGAAGCCTCATTTCAAGTATTGCTTTAGATTGAATTTCAGATAATGAAAATCTTTCCATTAATCCTACTTTCGCTTCATCAGGATTTTTTGACTTTTTGATTAATTCAATAACTTCATCTAAATGATTTAATGCAATCAGTAAACCCTCGAGAATATGAGCTTTCTTTTCGGCTTGAATGAGATCAAATTGAGTTCTTCGAGTAACAACATCATGTCGATGTTCAACGAAATAATGAATTAACTCTTTCAAATTCAACATTTGTGGTCTTCCTTTTACAAGTGCAATATTATTTACACTAAAAGAAGATTGTAATTGAGTTAGTTTGAATAAATTATTTAAAACAACATTCGCAATTGCATCTCGTTTAAGTTCAAAAACGATACGCATTCCGTTTCTATCCGACTCGTCATTGATATTTGAAATGCCTTCTATTTTTTTGTCATTAACAAGTTCAGCCACTTTTTTAATAAGTTCAGCTTTATTTACCAGGTAAGGTATTTCGGTAACAATAATTTGCTCTTTACCTGAATTGGTAACTTCGATGTTTGATTTTGAACGGATAACAACTCGTCCTCTTCCAGTTTCAAATGCTTCTTTTACACCTTGCATTCCATAAATGGTTCCTCCGGTTGGAAAATCTGGTGCTTTTATGTAGTGCATCAACTCTTCAATCGTAATATCTCGATTTTCAATATATGCTACGGTTCCATTAATAACCTCAGTTAAATTGTGAGGAGGCATATTTGTTGCCATTCCTACAGCAATTCCAGATGCCCCATTTATTAGCAAGGTAGGAATCTTTGTAGGAAGAACGGTTGGTTCTTTTAATGAATCATCAAAATTATTTTGAAAATCAACAGTATCTTTTTCAATATCTCCAATAATTTCTTCGGTAATTTTTTTGAATCTAGCTTCTGTGTACCGCATTGCAGCAGCACTATCGCCATCAACTGAGCCAAAGTTTCCTTGTCCATCGACCAACATGTACCTCATTGACCATTCTTGAGCCAAACGAACCATTGCTTCGTAAACAGAAGAATCGCCATGTGGGTGATATTTACCCAAAACTTCTCCAACGATTCTAGCTGATTTTTTGTAGGGACGATTCGACATTAACCCTAAATCAAGCATGCCATATAAAACTCTTCTGTGAACTGGTTTGAGTCCATCACGCACATCAGGAAGTGCTCTTGAAACAATAACTGACATTGAATAATCAATGTAAGCTGTCTTCATTTCTTCTTCAATATTGACTTTAAGTATTCTTTCTCCTTCTATCATTTTAACGAATTTTACATTTTTTAAATAAGTCCACTAAGGTAGATATTTAGTCCCTATTTTCATGGTTTTAAATATCCATATTTATTAACAGTTTTTTGTTAAAATTGTTATTAATTTGGTATTTAATTAAAATAAACTTATTTTTAATTTTCAGTGTTTAAAATATTTTAAATTTATGGATGCTAAATTTTCACAAAAAATCAAAGATGTTCTTACTTACAGTAAGGAAGAAGCGATACGGCTTGGTAATGAATATATTGGTTCGGAGCACCTCGTTTTGGGAATGTTACGCGAATCGGAAGGTGTTGCTATAGAGATTTTAAATTCATTAAAAGTTAATTTGCATGAATTAAGAATGGAAATAGAAGCTAAAATAAAGCCAGAAAATTTTGAGCAAATTAAAGTTAACGATAATATTCCTCTATTAAAACAAACTGAACGAACATTAAAATTAGTTTATTTGGAGGCAAAAGATTTAAAGAGTCAGACTATTGATACTGGACATTTATTACTAGCCATTTTAAAAGACCATGAATCGATACCCACAAAGGCGTTAGCAAAATTTGATATTGATTATATTGTTGTAAAACAAAGCATTACTGAATTTAATCCAAAAATGAAATCAGACTATTCTGACGAAGGTTCTGATGAATCAACTTTTGGCGGAGCAGGTAAAGGTGCTCAAAAAAATCCTAAATCTAATTCTGATACTCCTGTACTTGATAGTTTTGGCGTTGACATAACTAAAGCCGCTGAAGAAGGAAAACTTGATCCAATAGTTGGACGAGAGAGAGAAATTGAACGTTTAGCTCAGATTTTGAGTCGTAGAAAAAAGAATAACCCAGTCTTGATTGGAGAACCAGGAGTTGGAAAATCTGCAATTGCGGAAGGCTTAGCAATTAGGATAAATCAGAAAAAAGTATCACGAGTTTTGTTTGGAAAACGAGTTGTAACACTTGATTTAGCTTCAATTGTTGCAGGTACAAAATATCGTGGACAATTTGAAGAAAGAATGAAAGCTATTTTAAATGAGCTAGCAAAAACTACAGATATAATTTTATTCATTGACGAAATTCACACAATTGTTGGAGCTGGAGGAGCAACCGGTTCGCTTGATGCTGCAAATATGCTAAAACCGGCACTGGCTAGAGGCGAAATCCAATGTATTGGAGCAACTACCCTTGATGAATATCGTCAGCACATTGAAAAAGATGGTGCTCTTGAAAGACGTTTTCAAAAAGTAATGGTTGAACCAACATCATATGAAGAAACTATCGAAATTTTAAATAATATCAAAGAACGATACGAAGAACATCACAATGTTACATACACACCTGAAGCAATAGAGGCTTGTGTGAAATTGACATTACGTTATGTAAGCGATAGACATTTGCCAGATAAAGCAATTGATGCACTTGACGAAGCTGGCTCAAGAGTACATATCTCGAATATTCATGTTCCTAAAAAAATCATTGAAATTGAAAAAGATATTGAAAAAGTTCGCTTGGATAAGGTAAGTTCTGTTAAAAATCAAAACTTTGAACAAGCAGTTATTCTTCGAGATAAGGAAAAAGATTTATTGAAACTTCTTGATGATGAAAAGAAAAATTGGGAAAAAGAATTAATAAAACATCGTCAAATAGTTACAGATGATAATGTTGCCGAAGTTGTTGCCATGATGACGGGCGTTCCTGCTCAGCGAATTGCTCAAGCTGAAGGGACAAAGCTAATAAAAATGGCAGATGAACTTAGAAGTAGAGTTATCGGTCAAAACGAAGCCATAGAAAAAATCGTAAAATCAATTCATAGAAATAGAGCCGGTTTAAAAGATCCAAATAAACCAATTGGAACTTTTGTGTTCTTAGGTCCAACAGGAGTTGGAAAAACTCAATTAGCTAAAGTATTATCTAATCTTTTATTCGATAATAATGATGCTCTTATTCGAATTGATATGAGCGAATATATGGAGAAATTTTCTGTTTCGCGATTAGTCGGGGCTCCTCCAGGCTATGTTGGATATGAAGAAGGCGGACAATTGACCGAAAAAGTCAGACGAAAACCATATTCTGTTATTTTGCTTGATGAAATTGAAAAAGCTCATCCTGATGTTTTCAATATTTTGTTACAAGTTTTAGACGAAGGTCGCTTAACTGATGGTTTAGGACGCAGAATTGATTTCAAAAATACAATTGTTATTATGACTTCGAACATCGGCTCTCGCGAAATAAAAGAATATGGACGTGGGGTTGGCTTTGATACAAAAGCACGAGAAGAAGGTATGAAAGATGCTTCGAATAGTATTATTTCAAAAGCCTTAAAAAAAGCATTCGCCCCTGAATTTTTGAATCGTCTTGATGATGTAATAATGTTTAATCATCTATCTATTGACGATATTCATAAAATTATTGATATCGAAATTAAAGGTTTATATAAACGAATCGAAGGCTTAGGGTACAAATTTAAGATTTCGGCTCAAGCAAAAGACTTTATTGCTTCGAAAGGCTACGACATTCAATTTGGAGCAAGACCGCTAAAGCGAGCCATTCAAAAATATTTAGAAGACCCAATGGCTGAAGTTATTATTAATTCGTCTATTAGTCAGGAAGATACTATCAATATTGGCTTCGATAGCAAGAAAGAAGAAATTAAAATAAATGTTATTAAAGCTAAAAAAGAAGAAGCAAGCGAAAAGGATTCAATTTAATGACAACTAAAAATGCCATTTTCAAAACCGATGATGGCTCTCACTCAATATACAGCAATAGATTTAATGAATCGTATCATTCACAACATGGTGCGATTCAAGAGTCTATGCATATTTTTATCGAATCGGCTTTCAATTTATTTATTAAAAATGAAATTACTGTTTTCGAAGTTGGATTTGGAACAGGCTTAAATGCAATTTTAACCTATATTGAAGCCAAAAAACTTAATAAATTTGTTACTTACGAAACCATTGAACTTTATCCGATTATAGAATCAGAATTTAAAAATTTAAATTTCTCGGCAGAACTGAAGATTGATAAATCCATTTTTGAAAAAATACACCGTAGCGATTCAAGTATTGAACTCTCTCCCACTTTTAAACTCAAAAAAAATATCACAGATTTTACAAATTATCAATTTCAAAACAAATACGATTTAATTTATTTCGACGCTTTTTCTCCAAATACTCAGCCTGAAATGTGGACACGAGAAATTTTTCAAAAAATATATAATAGTATGAATGTTGGAGGGATTCTCATAACTTATGTTTCGAAAGGAGAAATTCGACGTAGGCTTATTGACATTGGGTTTAATGTTGAAAAACTAGCTGGTCCTCCAGGGAAAAGACATATTTTGAGAGCCGTGAAATAATCTAGTTTTTATCCTAAATGGCATGTAAATTTAAAAGAGAAACATTTTCGTTTAAAATAATGATTATTGATGCTGTTAAAGGCTTAGTAGAATTTTTAATGCTTTTTCAAGCTTTTTTATTCCCATATTTTCAAAATCGACAGCATTATTAAGAGCTTGACAAGTTTGATTGAAATCATCTAACTTATATGCCCTTTTTCTGATTTCTTCGGTTCGATAAAAAAATGTTTCGGCTTGCTCGATAAGCTTATTAATTTCATTTTCCTGTTCGTTTTTTAGCTTATTTCTCTTTTTTTGCTTCAAATATTTCAAATATATTTTTTTACGAGTTTCGTTAATAATCTCGTAATATTCATCAATGTCATACGATTTTTCGTTTATGTCCTCTTTTAAATTTTCGAGTTGAGCTGTGTTTGATTTTGGAGAATCAATAATTTCTTTGACTTTTATTCTAAGTTTTTGTCTTGAATTTATCCAAATTTCTGATTCTTTTTCTAAATCAAAACTTTCTTCAAACATCATTTTTTCATTTTCGTCTAATGGGAGTTTTTTATATATCAAATACGCATCACTTTTATCGGCAGATTCAACTTTTTGAGCAAAGATCAGTTGATTTAAAAATATAGTAAAAATTGCAAAAAGGACTATTTTCATTTTTTTTATAAGCACTATGTCTAATTAAATCAATGGTGTAAATTAAATAACTGTGATGTTACTTCAATCGAATTAATATAATGATTTATTTTTTTTGTAGTAAAAACGCCTTCTTCGTTTATATAAACTGAAACTAATTTCGATGGAATTTCTTCGTAATAATAATTTTGGACTGAAATATTTTCATAATTATCATCAGAAAATATTTCTTTTTCCGATTTCAGTGTTTCATTTAACAATGTTTTGATATAACTACTTGTGTGTTCTGTATTTGGTATGTATTTTCGCGTGTCAGCGATGACAAAAACTGGTAATTTCGATTTATAAGAAGCGTGACATAAATACGAAGTTCCAATTTTATTAATAAACGTATCTCCTAATACCGCATCAGCTCCCAACAAAACCAAGTCGATTTTATCAATAATTTTACCTATTCCAGCATCCTCAATCAAAACTACTTTGTGTCCATATTCTGACAAACATTTTGCTTGTACTATCCCCTCTTTAGCTGGATGCGAGACTGTTTGATAAATAGTTAGCAGAATGTTATTCTCAGCTATACGTTTTAAAAAATACTTAATTGAAGTACTACTGCTATGCAATAAAAGGGTTTTATTGTTTAAGCTCGCCATCGAAGTAATATTGTCGAATATTTGATTCAAACTTTCATTCCATTTTTCTTTATAACTTGTAAGAAAATTTAATATTGGAAGCTTTGAATTAGGTTCATTTTCAATTACAAAGAGTATTTCATTTATGAATTTATAAAGTGCCACCAATTGAATATGTTTATTGGCAACATTAAGTAGCTGGTCAATAATAATTCTGTTGATAACATTAATATCATTTTCATGATTATGGTGAAGAAAATCTTCGCATGCAACCACAAGGTCATCAATCAATTGTACCGAACCGGCATGATTATTACTAACAATTGTATTAATTCGTGCTACGAACTTCTTCATCTGTAAAATGATTTAAAAAAAGTGCCCAGGACAAGACTCGAACTTGCATGCTTTTGACGGCGCCAGCCCCTCAAGCTGGTATGTCTACCAATTTCACCACCTGGGCAATTTTAAAGGTTTGCAAATTTACAAATTTTCTAATACAAATGAAGTCATTTTTGTAAAAAGATGTAATCTCGTGTTTCCTCCGTATATACTGTGATTTTTATTCGGATAAAACTGCATGTCAAATTGAATATTTGCCTTCACCAATGCATCAACAAGTTCCATCGAATTTTGAAAATGAACATTATCATCAGCGGTTCCATGAACCAATAAAAATTTGCCTTTTATTTTCTCTACATGATTAATTGGAGAATTATCGTCGTAACCATCGGCATTATTTTGGGGTAAACCCATATATCTTTCAGTATAAACACTGTCGTAAAATCTCCAATTTGTTACAGGTGCAACAGCAATTGCCATTTTAAAAACATCGGATCCTTTCGAAAGACATAAAGTTGACATATAGCCGCCATAGCTCCAACCTTGAATTCCAATTCTTGTTTTATCTACGTAAGGCAAGGTTCCTAAATATTTTGCGGCATCGATTTGGTCAATGGTTTCATATTTACCAAGTTGTCCGTATGTAACTTTTCTAAAATCAGCACCTCTAGCACCAGAACCTCTTGTATCAACAGAAACAACGATATATCCTTTTTGTGCTAGCAATTGATACCAAACTGAGTTATAGTCAAATTCATCCATTACAGTTTGATGTCCAGGTCCTCCATAAACATACATGAAAACAGGATATTTTTTTGCTGGGTCAAAGTTTAACGGTTTAATCATCCAAGCATTTAATGTAATATTATTTTCAGTTTTAATGGTTAAAAATTCTTTTTTAGCAAAGCCGTACTCTTTCATTTTTTCGAGTAATACGGTATTGTATTTATTTACTTCAAACTCCCGAATTTGTTTACCTTTCGAATCATTTAAGGTTGTCATATAAGGCGTATTAGCATCGGAATGCACATTAATAAAATATTTAAAACTTTTGCTGAAATACGGTTCGTTTTTACCAGATTTTTGAGTGAGTTGTATTTTGTTATTTCCATTAATATCAATTGAATATACGTGACGTTGTATAGGAGATACTTCTGCCGATTCGAAGTATAGCAATTTATTTTTTTCATCATAACCATAGAATTTTGTTACATCCCACTCTCCTTTTGTGATTTGACGAATTAGATTTCCATTTACATCGTACAAATACAAATGATTGTATCCATCTCTCTCACTTGATGTTATAAAAGTTTTTCCATCATTTATAAAAGTTAAATTGTCGTGAGTTACTTCTACATAATATTTATCTTCTTCTGTATAAGCAACCGTCGAACTTCCTGTATTTGCATCGGCGTACAACATTTCTAATTTATTTTGAAGTCGGTTTAATCGCAAAACACATAAGGTACTTTGATTAGCAGTCCATTTAATTCGTGGAATATATTGGTCTTTTTCGTTCCCAACATCAACTTTGATTGTCTGTTTTTTATTTATATCGTAAATATGAATACTGACCACAGAATTGGCTTCGCCTGCTTTAGGATATTTAAATTTATACCATTCGGGATATAAAGTTCCGTACATAGTCATGTTAAATTGTTTAACATTGCTTTCGTCGAACTTGTAATACGCAATCTTGGAGCCATCAGGAGACCAAACGAATGGTTTTAAAAAATTTGCTTCCGAGTCGTTAAATTCTTCTTCATAAACCCAATCTAATGCACCGTTTATAATTTCGTTAAATTTTCCATCGTTAGTAATTGCAAATTCTTCATTCGTATTCAAATCTTTGATAAACATATTATTTTCGCGAACAAAAGCGACTTTAGTTCCATCGTGCGAAAATGTTGCTAGTTGCTGTTTCCCTTTATCCGAAATAGCTTTTAGTTCTTTTGTTTTTATATCAAAAACATAATATGATGCGACAAAAGAGTGTCGATAAATTGGTTCAACCTCAGTAGAAAAAAGCAACTTAGTTTCATCGGCAGAAAAAACATATTCATTGATATTTGATACTCCCGAAACTTTCAATTCATTCAAATCAATAATAGTTGCAACCTTTTCTCCAGATTTATATTCGTACTTCACAACGCCAGTTTCGCCTACAAGCATAGTATAATTAACTCCATCATTCATCGAATTAATTCCACTCACAGTAGCAGGATAGAATGAATATTTTTTCCAAACATCTTCAAGCGTGATTTCTTTGAATGAAGTTTGGGCGATTGTAATTGTTAAAAATGCTGAGGAAACTAAAAATAATACAATAAACTTTTTCATGTTGTAATTTTAAATTTTTAACGAATTCAAATATTGTCAATAAAATTTGGAAAAAGAAATTTATTATCAAATTCTATAGCATATAAAAATGCAATCTATTACCTTTTTTTACTAAATTTGGAAAAAGAATTTATATGAAAAATACATTATTAACTATTATTTTGCTAATAATTAGCAATTTACTTTCATTTTCGCAATCGACAAATATTGCTGTAGAGAACAATTATCAATCGTTTTTTAACAATGCGTACGAACAATTTCCAAATATTCCGAAAGGTATGCTTGAAGCAGTGTCATATACAAACACTCGTTTTGTGAACATAGATGAAAATCAACCGGAAAGTTGCACCGGAATGCCAAAAGCATGGGGAGTTATGGGTTTAATTTTAGATGGAAAAAATTATTTCAGAAACAATCTGATTTATGTTTCTCAGTTGGCTGAAATAAGTGTCGAAGAAATGCTTCAATCGCCCGAAAAGCAAATATTCGCATATGCAAAAGCCTTCGATAAACTTTCAACAGAAAAATCGATAAATTCTAGAAATCCTGAAGATTTCATACAGGTTCTTATCGCATTAAGTGAAATTCCTATTAACGAAAGAAATGATATTGGAAATGATTTCGCATTAAACTCACAACTTTACTCCTTTTATTCGTTTTTGGACAATCAAAACTTTCAATCGAAATACCTTCTTCCTCAATATGAAATAAACCTAAAAAAAATATTCGGAGAAAATTTAAAAATACTTTCTGCAAAAAAAATTCTGATTGATGATAATTCAATTGAAAACGAAAATGGAGAATCGTATAGAAATTCAGATCGTGCAGCTTGTCCAGACTATCCTTATTCAAATTGCAGTTGGGTAACATCACCAAACTATAGCTCAAGAAGTGGTACAGTTATTACGGCTGTTGCAATGCATACTGTACAAGGAAGCTATTCCGGCTGTATCTCGTGGTTTCAGAACGAAAGTTCAAATGTATCAACACACTATGTTGTTAGGTCAGATGATGGACAGTTGACCCAAATGGTTTTAGAATCTAACAAAGCATGGCATCTTGGGCTCGAAAATCCGTACACAATTGGATATGAACACGAAGGTTACGTTGATAATCCGGTTTGGTACACGCTCCCAATGTATCAAAGCTCTGCTGCTTTAACTAAAGATATTTGTGGAGCTTGGAATATAAATTCACTCCGAATGTTTTATCGAGATACTTTAGATGACGGAACGGTTTTAGATTACGGCGTTCATAGCTTGGGTGCCGACGGAAGTTGCGTTAAAATAAAAGGGCATCAACACTTTCCAAACAATACACATACCGACCCAGGACCAAATTGGAATTGGGACTTATATTTTAAACTTGTAAATCAAACAGAAGGAACATTAACCACCTACACTGATGCTTCGGGGAGTTTCACTGATTCAGGAGTAAATTCAGGGAATTACGACGACGACGAACGGTTGTTTTGGTTAATTAAGCCTGCGAACGCATCAAGTATTACCCTAACTTTCAGTAGTTTTGATTTAGAAGACAATTACGATTTTTTATACATCTACGATGGTGATAATGAATTTGCACCTAAACTTGGACGTTGGAATACTCAAAGTCCAGGCACTGTTACTTCAACAGGAGGAAGTTTGTTAATCGAATTTCGTTCCGATTGTGCAACTCCAGCTGCTGGTTGGGTTGCAAATTGGACTTCTACCAGTTTAGACAATGTAGCTCCAACAACTCAAATTTCGACAACAGGAACTTGGAAAACCGACGATTTTATAGCAACCTTTACCGATGCTGATAATGTTGGAGGTTCGGGGCTTGAAAAAAGCTTTTATCAAGTTCTAGACTATGATGGAACTGAATGGAGAGCAAACAATAATAATGGATTTTTTGCTGATAATTTTGATACTCAAATTCATAGCGATTGGACTTCGTACGCAGGAACTTGGCAAATTACGAGTAATGCTTTGCACCAAAGCGACGAAAGTAATGGAAACTCAAATATTTATGCTCCATTGAATCAAACTCTATCGAATCGATATTTGTATAATTTTACTGCAAAAGTTTTAGGTACTCAGGCTGACAGACGTTTTGGTTTTCATTTCTTTTGCGATGATGCAAATTTAGAAAATAGAGGAAACTCTTATTTCATTTGGTTTAGAGTTGACGACCAAACAATGGAATTTTATAAAGTAACAAATAATGTAAATTCGCAAGAATATATCGTGAGCAACATTACGACAAACCTTGACCAATGGTATGATTTTAAGATTATTTTCGATAGAATTTCTGGCAAAGTTGATGTTTATAGAGATAATATTTTTATAGCAAGTTGGACAGACAACTCTCCTCATACTGCTGGAAATTACATTTCGTTTAGAACCGGAAATATGCAAATGATGATAAACGAATTAAAAGTTTATCGATCACGATATCCTTCATTGACCGTGAGTGTTGGCTCAGAAGCAACGAACGACATTCGTTATCAAAACCCAAATCCATCAACATATGGAGCTAAAATTAAATCAATTGTTAACGATGAAATTGGAAATCTTTCGGCAATTGCTTACCACGATTTGAATGTAGATTGGACTGCTCCAAGCAATGTAATAGTTTATGATGGTGTAGCGACTGATGTTGATACAATTACTGTAACATCGTCGTTAAGTGCAAATTGGACAAACTCAATAGATGAAAATTCAGATATTTCAAAATATTGGTATTCAATTGGAACAATTGCTGGAGCAACAGATATAATAAATTGGACAAATAATGGAATAAATACGTCTGTAACTCAAAACGGATTATCGCTTTTGCAAGGACAAACATATTTTATAAATGTAAAAGCAGAAAACAATGCAGGTTTGTTTAGTAATATTATTTCTTCCGATGGGCAAATGGTTGCTGGCTCAACTGTTATTGGTTTTACTTCTTCAGCAAACGAAATTTGTGCTGGAGATTCTGTAATATTTACAAATACCAGTATGAATGCAAATTCATTTGTTTGGACTTTTGATGGCGGAACGCCTTCAACTTCAACCGATGAAAATCCAATTGTAATATACAATTCAGAGGGAAATTTTGATGTGCAAATTCAAGCAAACGGTTTGGTTGATACCCTTTATTTAAACGAGTCGAATTTAGTAAATGTAAATGCTTTACCTATTGCAAATTTTACGGTAAACGATACATTAGTTGAGCTTCCTGGTGCTCTTGTTCTTTTCGAAAATTTATCAGAAAATACGAATTCGTATTTGTGGAATTTTGGTGATGAAAGTTTTACTACTGATTTTGCTCCTTGGCATATTTACGACACATTGGGGTATTATTCTATTACGTTAATTGCTTATAGCAACTCTTGTGGTAGCGATACGCTTATCTCCCATAATTTGATACATGTCGATGTTATTGATAATAACGAATGGCTCAAAAAATCAAATATAAGCATTTACCCTAACCCATTTTCCGACAATTTAACAATTGAATACTCGTGTACAAAAAATGAAGAAATTGGTATTAGTTTAATCGACATGCAAGGAAAAGAAATTTACTTGCTTCCGAAAAAAGAATACATCGCAGGAAAATACGAATATTCGTTATCTACAAAAGATTATTCGTTAACCGACGGAGTTTACTTTTTAAAAATTCTAAAAAATGAACAATCATTATACTACAAAATTGTTAGAGAGTGATTAATCTTCAAAAATCGAAATAAGAAGTCCTGCGAAAGCGGGACTTGTTGTTTTATGAAGTTTGTATTTTGATAACTACAAACTGAAATAAAATTGCTTGATTATTTGATTGGCAAACAAAAAAAGCTGATTTTGAAATTTCTTATTGTACTTTTGCCAACAAAATAAAAATTCATAAAATGGTTAATGAAATAGTTGGTTGGGTTGGAAGTATTATGCTTAGTATTTGTGCTGCACCGCAAGTTTATCACACATGGAAAACAAAAAAAACAGGTGATTTATCGTGGGGATTTCTTTGGTTGTGGTTTTATGGAGAGATTTTCACTTTTGCCTATATCATATATAGCGATTTAGTCGAAGAAGTTTATCATTTGCCTTTATATTTGAATTATTTACTCAATACATTGATGGTCACATATTTACTTTATGCTAAAATGTATTTCAAAAAAGATGAAATCGCAAAATGATTTAATAATTTAAGTATTCTTTAAACAAAATTTGCAAGTAAGCTTTACCCTTTTTTAGTTCAATTTCGAGAGAATCTTTGTCAGCAAAAGTATTATGACGATATTTTTTCAAATCGTGGTCATAGGCATACGAACCCGATGGTACAATCCAACCAATTCCATCGTCAAACGAATAGTAGGCAAATTCTTTTGTATAAGGATTCATCATGTTTTTACTCCATACGAATTTTCGGTAATCGAACTTCAATTGTGCCAACAGTGTTGAAGTTATGTCGATTTGAGAAAATATTTTATGTATCGTTTTTCCTTTATATTCAGGTTTCAATGCCGGTCCGGTAATTAGCAAAGGTATTTTTCTCATTGAATGCGAATGATAACCCCATTTCATGTGTGAAGCATGGCTATGATCTGCAACAAGCACAAACAAAGTATTTTTATACCATGTTTGTGTTTTAGCTTCGTTCAAATAGCTGTTTAGACAACTATCGGTATAATAAACTGAAGTTAAAAAATCGTCAAACTCCCCTCCTGTCTTGAAAACGTTTTGTAACGATTGATCATATGGTGAATGCGAACTTAAAGTAAACATTACGCTCATAAAAGGTTCTTTTTCTTTTTTTAACTCTTCGAAATTTCGTTCGAATAAGTATTCATCGTGAACCCCTAGCCGCCCCTGTGGAATTGAATCGTCAAAATCTATCCCCTCTATAATTTTGTCGTACTCGTTAAAATAGATATAGCCCTTTATGTTTCCATAACTAAGTTGTCCACCGAAGTAGTAAGAAGTTGAATAATTGTGAGTTTTCAACACTTCGTTCATGCAAGGTAAAAATTGATATTTTTGAGGTAATTTAATTATTGAAACCGTTGGCTGAGCGGGATATCCGCTTAAAATACCGGCCATACCCTGATCTGAAACTGTACCAGTTGCATATATATTATCGAAAAATAAGCCTTCTTTAAACAATTGCTTAAATTTCGGAGCAGCTACGCCGTATTTATCCTTTGCTATTAACACATCGTAAGTCCAACTTTCGAGAATAATAAGTACAATATTGGGTTTTTCAACCGATAAAATGTTTTCGGTTGTATCTTTCTCAACAGCATGCATTTTTTTTACAATCTGTTCGGCTTCGGCATCGCTTAAATAATTAAACGGATTTTTATTTATGAATTTTTTATTCTGAACAATACTATGCATAAAATTCCATGCCGAATTCACTGCAGCTTGATTTACATTATTATTTTTTGAAAAAAACACATCGCTTTGATTAATTGGGATAGGCTGAAACCCGCCTCGAATCCCATAAAATATTATAAATGGAGCAATAAGAAAATATAAAACGGAAAAAAGATAACTTTTGGGAGTATTCTTAATATCAACTTTTATGAGCTTATTGAAGCCATAAATTCCAATTAATGATTGGATAATCATGAAAAAGAAACTAAAAAATATAACACTACCTTTCGCAGTATTAAAAACTTCGTCGGGGCGTTCCATATATGTAATTGCCTTGTAATTGAGTTTAATTTTCCACTCTTCGTAAATTCCTAGTTCGCTGGAAGTTATAATTGAAACTACGATGATGATTACATAAAAATAAAATCGATTCATCTTTTCGAAAAACGTACTTTTAAACAAGGAATAAAACAGAATTATAAAAAAGGGCAAAACCATTAAATACATAGCGGCAGAATTATCGAGATACAGAGCATGCCAAAAAGACATTAATATATCGCTGTATCCAATATCGGTAAGAATACCCCAGTTATAAATAATAAAAATCAATCGATTTAAAACGAAAAACAACATCAAAAAAAGATATTGTTTGAAAAAGTAAGGAATAATTTTCTTATACATCGAAATAAAAATCTGTAAATAAATAGCAAATTTTATTAAAAAATATCATACTTTCGCCCAATATTTAAAATATTATTTACTTATAACTTAGAATTTATGAAAATTTATTATTTAGCATTTGTTGTTATTTCCTTGTTCTTGTATTCATGTGGTAATCAATCGGCACAAGAGGTTAAACTAGGTACTGAAATTGATTCGATGAGTTACTATCTAGGTATCAGCATAGGTAACAACCTAAAAGCCCAAGGACCAGATTCAATTAATATTAACGCATTGGTAAAAGGCATGCAAGATGTTTATTCTGGAGCCAAAGATTCAGCAATGGCTGAAGCAAATGGGTATCTCGAAACTTTTTTCAAAAAAGATCAAATGAAAGCCCATGAAAGTAAAATAGCACAAGAGAAAACTTTTTTCGAAACAAATAAATCAAAAGCAGGAATCGTAACTCTTCCTAGCGGTTTACAATACGAAATTATTAAAGAAGGAACTGGAGCAACACCAATCATTAGCGATGTTGTTAAATGTCAATATAAAGGAAGTTTATTCGATGGAACTGTATTCGATAGTTCATACGAAAGACCAGAACCGACTACATTTCCTGTTAACGGTGTTATTCCAGGTTGGACAGAAGCTCTTCAATTAATGAAAGTTGGTTCGCATTGGAAATTGTATATTCCTTACGATTTAGCTTATGGCGAAAGAGGTGCTGGTCCAATTGAACCTTACAGTTCGTTGATTTTTGAAATCGAATTGTTAGAAATTGTTACCGATGAAGCAGTGAAAAAATAAAAACATTTTTTCAATCTTAAAAAGACCGAAATACTTCGGTCTTTTTTTTTTTTAGATGAATTAAACTTTACTTTTCTCGATTAATTAATCCAATAATATCGTAAACCGATTTGAAATTATGTAGTTCGAGGTAATCTTCAATTCCTTGAACTATTTTTTCGGATATTTGTGGGTCAATAAAGTTAGCTGTACCAACCTGAACAGCCGTAGCTCCAGCTAATAAAAACTCAATCGCATCAATCGGATTCATAATTCCGCCCAAACCTACAACGGGGATTTTCACTCTGTTTGCGACCTGCCAAACCATTCGCAAGGCAACCGGTTTGATACATGGACCTGAAAGCCCGCCAGTAAATGTCGAAAGTACAGGTTTACGTTTGTGAGCATCAATAGCCATCCCAAGTAAGGTATTTATAAGCGAAACACTATCAGCTCCTTCGTCTTCAACCGATTTAGCTATATCGGCTATATTACTTACGTTTGGCGACAACTTAACCATTATTATTTTATTGTACGCTTTTCTCACCTCTTTTGTGATTAATGCTGCCGAAGCACAAGAAGTTCCAAATGCCATTCCACCCTCTTTAACATTCGGGCAAGAAATATTTAATTCAATTGCAGGAATTTTATCCAAATGATTGAGTTTTTCAACCACAGCAACATAATCTTCGATTTTAGACCCCGAAACATTTACCAATATATTTGTATCGTAATGCTTTATTCTCGGATAAATATCATTTATAAAATTATCAACTCCTTTGTTTTGCAATCCAACCGCATTCAACATTCCAGAAGGAGTTTCAGCCATCCTTGGATAAGGATTTCCTTCACGATGTTCTAATGTTGTCCCTTTGACAATTATACCACCTAGATTATTTATATCTACAAAATCGGCGAATTCTTCACCAAATCCAAAAGTTCCTGAAGCAGTTAAAACAGGATTTTTGAATAATAAATCTTTAATTTTAATGTTTAAATCTACCATTTTAAATCTTTTGTATTAAAAACAGGACCTTCGGTACAAACACATTTATTTCCCTTTGTTGTCTCAGTAACACAACATAAACAAGCTCCAATTCCGCAAGCCATTGTGTTTTCGAGAGAAACGTAACATTCAACTTTTGCTTCGGCTGCTAATTTGGCAAGTGCCTTCATCATTGGCTCAGGACCACAGGTATAAACCGCATCGTATTCTTCGAGTTGATACATCAATTGACTTTGAGTTACATAACCTTTTTCGCCAAAACTACCATCTTCAGTCGAAATACTTACACAACCTTCCTGTTCAAATTCCTCAATAGAAAATATATCGTCATGACTCTTTCCTCCAAATGCAAAATCAACCTCATTATTTGCTTCGTTCAGTTTTTTCGATAAATACAAGAGTGGAGCAATTCCGCAACCACCGCCAACAAGCAATACTTTTTTATTTTCAAGTATTTCAAAACCATTTCCAAGCGGATATACTAAATTCAGATAATCACCTTCTTCAGAATAAGCTAATTGACGAGTTCCATCTCCAACAATTTTTATGTAAACCGAAATGATATTCTCTTTATAATCAACATCATGAATAGAAAAAGGTCGTCGAAGAAAAGTCGATTGAGAATTATTTACAAGAATCTCAACAAATTGTCCTGGTTTAATTTCTTCAAGTGGATCAAAACAACGAAGCCTAAGCATAAAACTATCAGGGCTAACACGCTGATTTTGAATAATTACAAAATCTTTTATTTGTTTTTTCATGCGTACGTTTATTTTTTGCATAAGGTAAGCGGAGCAACAATCTTTATATTATTGTTTTGCAAATATAAGAACGATTGCTTTTAATAATATCTAAATTTTATTAAATATTATCAACGATTCGAATAGTATTCTTGAAAAGTATTATCATCGAAAAAAATCACAATTTTAGCTATGTTTCTAGGCATTCCAAGCTTATTTACAACTTCTATTGATTCATTAGTAGGCACATTTTCGGGTTCATAATTAAATTTCATCTGTGTTGTCTCTGATTTTAACATTTTGCCTGTTCCAAGAATTAGCCATTCAGGATTAATTCCAGGAAAACGGAGAAGTATTTTTTGTGCAATATCTAAACTCGGATTATTTCTACCAGAAATTATATGAGAAATTTGTGCTCGCTGCACTTTTATTTCATCAGCAAAAATTGATGATGACAATGCATACTCCTTTATAATTTTTTCGATTCTAGAACGCATAATTTATAATTTACATATTTAAATTAGTAAAATGTAAATATAATATAATTTTGTATATTATATGTGATTTACAATTCTAAATGCCAAGCAAAACAATAGTTTCATTAATTAGCCACAGGCAATAATTACTGCTATTTTATAACAAAAATGAGAAGTGTTAATTTATTACTTGAATAAAAAACACATATTTAATTGATTATTAATTATATAAAACTTAATTATAATTAGTATTAACATGAAATGCTAAAAAAATCATCATAACAAGATTTCAATACTAAATAATAACATTATATAAATTTCATAAAGTACTGATAATATAACTATTATATATTAACTATACTATGTCATAACTCGAGCAATTTACGGCATGTTATTTTGGCAGTCGCATTAGATTTCGACTAATTTTTAGTTTACATATATAAATTAATCGACTGGATAGTCTTAATTATTAATATACTTATGTATATTATCAAGATTGCTTATTTTGATTTAAAAGCATGAATAATGCTTGGAATAAGGAAATATATTGTATGTTTTTTAAATGCTTTAAAAGCCTTTAAAATTAAATTTTAATGACTCCCCTGCTCCATTAAAATTTCTTGAAATTAAAATTTGGCAAAAAATAATACCAATTACGATTCAATGTGACCGACACAATTTAAAAATAAGATACCCGCTTTTGCGGGTATGTGGTAATTTTTTGAGGCACATTCCCTTGAAAAAGGGAATCTAAAAAATCACATATGTGTCATATGGAAATAGAATTGGTATTAGTAGAAAATTTATATAAAAAAGGCTTATGCCAGATAAATGATTTATAAAAAGAATCCAGACAATACGCAAGACTTAATAAATTATTACAACGAATATTATAATAGCAGTTCGTGAATATTTTAGATTTCACCGATATTTGAAAAGAAATGTACTTATTAGCGACGTTGATACTTCGAACAAATGGTATAATAAAAATTTAACGAACTATCAAGCCTAGCTAGATTGGGATACACTAGCTAAATTATAACATTAGGGAATTATTTCGAAGAAATAAATTGACCTGATGGCATCATATCATCAACAGGAGGTACTCCATTTTTTTTTCGATACTCCATTCGTTTACACTCACTTTGTTTCCCGCCTTTGCAATACATGCTAATAAATCCTTTACAAACCAATTCTTTCGAAGACTGATATTTTTTAAAAAAGCCACATGTAGCCAATAAGTTACATTCGTTTGCCATAATTTTTAGATTTAATTTATGAAGCTAAATTAAAAAAGAAATATACAAAAGATACATGTGTCTTTATTTATTTTAGCTGAAATTGGAAAAATAACAATTATTTAAGAAATAATTGTTATTCCTATAAATTGGCAGAAAAAGCCAAGAATCTCAGACTCATCGCCTTGAATTACCAAATGGTGGTTTCCAAAAGGGTTTGATTTTAGAATTTCGAGATGATGATTTGACAAACTCACTTCGATTTGAGTTCTGCAAGCATCGTCCATGTTTGGAATACGAATAACTTCTCCAACTGCAACAAATGCTTTCGTAAAATCTTTATTAAATCGTAAAATTGTAACTTTTTTGAAAACGTAATCTCCCTTTATGGCTGTGCCAACTCCTGTTTCGAAATGAGTTTTAATAGAATGATTTGAAACCAAACGTGTTGCTATCGTGCAATGAGCCAGTAAAATAGATTTTTCTTGAACTGAAATAAGATTAGCCATCCAAGGAATATTTCCAGTTAATTCTTTGGATACAATCATACCAACGCTACTAACTAAGTCGCCTTCACAACCTGCAGGAATACCTAAATCGTTAAATTTAGATAGGGCTAAGCAAGCGGTAACGGAATGTTCTCTAACCATTGGAAAACATTCAACGCTGATTGATGAAAGCTGTTCTTTCTTTACAATTGTATCTAATAAATTATAAACTTTCGATGAATCTTCAAGCTCGAATTTATCAGGATTTGTAAATGAGTTGATAAAATCTTTATTTATTTCAAATGACTTATAATCAGCATATTTAATCCAAGATATTTGGTTTAATTCAATTCCTGTTTTATTTTTGATTTGTTCACTATTTGGATTTGAAGCAATCAGCCAATTTGAAATTTTTCCGATTAAACCCAACTTATGCGATTGTAAATTATCGACAGTGCGTTTAAAAACAAGGTAATTTTTCAAAATGTTATTTACATCGATATTATCGATATTTACCAGCAAAGACGATATATTGTTAATATTACAATAAGCCTTGATTTCGGTCGCTGCAGCATTACTATTATCCGCATTCATCGATAGAATTAGAATATGACTTTTATTGTCTAATAAACTTTTTGCATCGTTCTCGGCTCCTCCCGAAACTACAAAAATAACATCTGTTTTGTCTTGAGAAAAACTAACAATTTCTTTATTGTCAATTTTGCTTAATAAAATTTCTTTTCCTTTATCGAAAATTTCTGTTGGAGCATTAGGAAATGCTACTAAACTAAACGATAATACTTCCATCGTAAACAAATTTATCTTGATATCTTTCTCATTCTAAGGCTTAAAGGAGTAACTTCTAAAAACTCATCGTCCTTAATATATTCCATTGATTCTTCGAGTGAGAATTTAATTTTGGGTGATAATTTAACATTTTCATCGTTGCCTGATGCACGCATATTTGTTAATTTTTTCCCTTTGGTAATATTTATTTCAAGGTCTTTTTCACGTGTGTGCTCTCCTACTACTTGTCCAATGTAAATTTGTTCGCCCGGATCAATGAAAAAACTTCCTCGGTCTTGCAATTTATCAATTGCATAAGCGGTAGCAGATCCTGCTTCCATCGAAACTAACGAGCCATGATGTCGTCCGGGTAAATCGCCTTTATAAGGAGCAAAATCTTTAAATCGGTGATTCATAATTGCTTCACCCGCTGTAGCTGTTAAAATATTACTTCGCAAACCAATTAATCCTCTCGATGGAATTTCAAATTCTAAATGCATTAAATCGCCTTTTGGTTCCATAACCAGTAAATCTCCTTTACGTTGAGTTACAAGCTCTATGGCTTTTCCCGAAGATTCAACCGGAACGTCAATGGTCAAAATTTCAATAGGTTCGTTGCGGACTCCATTTATTTGCTTATAAAGAACTTGTGGTTTTCCAACTTGTAATTCATAGCCTTCGCGACGCATAGTTTCAATCAGAATGGATAAATGAAGTACGCCTCTTCCAAAAACGGTAAACCTGTCTTCACTTCCCGTCTCTTCGACACGAAGAGCAAGATTTTTTTCTATCTCTTTATAAAGTCTGTCACGTAAGTGTCTAGAAGTAACATATTTACCTTCTTTTCCAAAAAATGGAGAATTATTAATCGAAAACAACATACTCATAGTTGGTTCGTCAACTTCGATACGTTGCATTACTTCAGGATTTTCAATATCAGCAATAGTATCTCCAATTTCAAAATTATCGATTCCTACAGCTGCACAAATATCACCACTTCTAGCTTTTTTTACTCGAACTTTTCCTAAGCCTTCGAACACGTACAATTCTTTAACTCGAACCTTTTTTTGCTCACCGTCGCGTTTACACAAAATATAATCTTTCCCTTCTTCAATATTGCCTCGGAAAATACGTCCAATTGCGATTCGTCCAACAAAAGAAGAAAAATCGAGCGATGCAACCTGCATTTGCAAAGTTCCCTCTACATAAGGAGCTTCAGGAATTTCTTCGAGAATGGTATCCAAGACAGGTGAAATATTATTTGTATCGATGCTCAAATCTTTTGTCATCCAGCCTTGTTTTGAAGAACCAAATAAGGTTTCAAATTCGAGTTGATCTTCGCTTGCATCGAGGTTAAACATTAAATCAAAAACATCTTGCTGAACATCAAGAGGTTTACAATTTTCTTTATCCACTTTATTAATAACCACAATCGGTTTCAATCCTAATTCGACTGCTTTTCCTAGTACAAAACGTGTTTGAGGCATAGGTCCTTCAAAAGCATCTACCAATAAAAGAACTCCGTCGGCCATTTTCAAAACTCGTTCAACTTCTCCTCCAAAATCGGCGTGACCAGGAGTGTCAATTATATTGATTTTTACGCCATTGTACTGTACCGATACGTTTTTTGCAAGGATTGTAATTCCTCTTTCTCTTTCAAGGTCGTTACTATCGAGAATTAAATCGCCATGTTCTTTACGTTCGTCAAGAACTTTGCATTGATGAATAATTCGGTCAACCAGGGTTGTTTTTCCATGATCAACGTGGGCAATAATTGCTATATTTCTAATTGATTGCATAAATTTTTTTTTGAATCGGCAAAAATAAAAAAAATTGTGATTTGATAATTGAATAAAGCTATTTTCTTATTCGTTTCGCTCGTCTCCTTCTCGGGTTATCATTCTCATCTCCTCTGGAATGACTTCGTTGTGGAGGTCTTGTTGCATCGTTATTTACTCTCAATTTTCGACCTTTTAACTCAACATTTTTAAAGCTAGAAAGAACTTTTTTTGAGAATTTTCTATCAACTTCAAAAAATGAAATTGATTTTTGCATTTCGATATCACCAATATCATTTTTCTTAAGCTTAGCATAATCGCAAATCATGTCGAGCAAATCCTTTTTCGTTAATTCGTCCATACGCCCCAAATTAATAAAAAAAGTTTCAAATTGAGAAGAAGATGAAGATGTGGATGTGGTTGAATCAAAATCTGTTGATTTTGACATTTCTTTATCTCTACTCTTTCTGTTGTCTGACCTTTCAGAACGTTCGTGTTTTTCCGATTTACTTTTGTCGTTTAAATCTCGTTCTTTAGCACTGTAATTAAGTTTTAAAATTTCGCTTGTAACTAATTTTTTAAGCAGTTCTGTTTTATCAATATCTTTAAAAATAAGTTCGGCTTGTTGATAAGCTAATTTATTAAGATTCAGTTCGCTATCAACTTGGAAAATTGAAGTAGCCCAACTTACTATATTTTGAAGTTGAATGTCGCCAACATGCGGAACATTAACTTTGTTGAATTCTACTTTTAAGTCTCGTTCAAAACGACGCAATCGATCAACTTCTCTTGTTGAAACCAAAGAGAGTGAAATTCCTTTTTTACCAGCTCTAGCAGTTCTTCCACTTCGATGAGTATAATAAGCTGTTTCGTCGGGCAAAGTATAGTGAATCACGTGAGTTAGATTATCTACATCAATACCACGAGCAGCGACATCGGTTGCAACAATAACTTGAAGTGTATGACTTTTAAATCGACGCATTACAATATCTCTCTGACCTTGAGATAAATCACCGTGAAGAGCATCGACTCTATAATGAGCTTTTTTTAGGCTTTCGGCTAAATCTTGTGCTGAAAGTTTAGTGCGGCAAAAAATAATAGCTCGCATATCGTTTTCCAAATCCATAAAGCGTTTTAACGCATCGGTTTTATCGGTTGATTTAACAACACAATAACGATGTTCAATGTTTTCATTAATTTCTTTTTTTGAATTTAGCGTAACTTCATTTGGTTCAGACATATATTTTTTAACAATATGTCGAATTTCTTTTGGCATGGTTGCCGAAAAAAGCCAAGTATGTTTTTCTGCAGGAGTATGTGAAAGAATATTGTCAATATCCTCTTTGAAACCCATATTCAACATTTCATCGGCTTCGTCGAGAACGACTAAATTTATTTTATCAATTTTTAGGGCTTTTCGGTCAATTAAATCAATAAGTCTTCCGGGAGTTGCCACAATTATTTGAGGCATTTGTTTTAAGGCTTTTATTTGGTCAGAAATAGAAGCTCCACCGTAAACGGCAACAGCGTGAATATCATCGAAATATTTTGTAAAAGCATTAATATGTTGTGCCACTTGTTGACCAAGTTCGCGAGTTGGAGTCAATATCAGAGCTTGGGTTTGTTTTAGCTTAGGGTCGATGTTATCGATTAATGGTAATCCATAAGCAGCTGTTTTTCCGGTACCTGTTTGTGCTAAGCCAATAAAATCTTTGTCGGCCAATGCTAATAAAGGAATCGATTGTTCTTGTATTGGAGTAGGAATATCAATACCTAACTCAGGAAGGACTTTAAGCAGTTTTGCAGAAAGACCTAAATCTTTAAATGTGTTCAATATTTATTTTGTTAAATTTATAAAAAAGAGAAAGTAACAGATTACTTCTCTAAAAAGCGGTGCAAAGGTACGATTATTTAATTGACTATTACGATTTTATTAAATAAAAAAATACCACCTTTAAAAGATGGTATTTTCGATTTTATGTTGCATAAAAACCTTATGGAATCAAATACATAATATTTGTTTGCCATTTGCTTGTATCGGGCTCTTGGCTTGGGTCGGTAATATACTCTTCAACTACAGGAAGTAAATGAGTTATATTTTTTTCTTTCATGTACTCGTCCATTGCATAATGAGCTTCGCCCGATTTTTCGTAAGCACCAAAGTATTCAATTTTAACAGCTTTAGTTGGTAAAATTTCGATTATTTCAAGCGGAGAAGCTAATTTTACTTCTTTTTCTAGCTTTACTGGAACAGCAAAAGCAGACTCTGATTCTTGTGTTTCTTCGTTCCAAGTGTAATAAAAACCGTGAACAGTTCCCGCCATTTCAATATTGTTGGCTTGAATAAAACCCATAACTTGTCCGGCTGCTTGCTCGAAAAAGCTAGTCATTTCTTCCATTTTGAGTGTTTTTTTCACAGCTATAAATTTACCTCCGGCAAATTCGATTTCGATTATATTATAACCTCTGTAAGTTTTATCGCTACTAGCTAACATTTCGCATTTTGTTTTTAAATTATTTAATCCTTTTTCAAAATCTGCACCCAACATTTCGTCCATATTCATAAACAAAGCGAATATGTTTGAAGGAAACGAATTATGACCTACAAAACTCCAAGTTACATTAATCGCACTATCGGTTTTTGTAATTATATACGATGTTTCGCTTGTAGATTCCCAAGGTTCGATAAAAGTTACTATTAAATCAACCTTTTCGTTTGGAATGATGTTGCTAATTTCCATATTCCCTTTGCCTACATCTTCGTTTCCTTCCCAGATCGATTTTGCACCAATAGTTCCATCGGTTCCTTCGTAAGTTGTAACCATAGCTGAGTCGTAAGCTCGCCAAGGCGACCATGTATCAACATTTTTTAGTTGACTTATTTGTTCAAAAATAATTTCATTACTTGCATTAATGCTAACAGTACGTTCGACCTTGTAAGTTTTAGGAGCTATTAGACCAACTGCCAAAACCACAACGATTAAAATTACAATAATGATTAAAATTTTTTTCATGATTTAGATTTTAAGTGATTTAAGTATTTTAATTGCTTCAAAATTATTCTTTTCCTCGGTAATATCAAAAATTGATTGCGTTTTTTTATTATACTCAACATCAGGATTTAACAGAATTATATCGATTTGTTTTTCTGTAAAATTTTCGTTTAAAAGTTGTCCCATTTTAAAACTCAATAAATCAGGCTTAATTTTATTTTCGAAATCAGAATTAAACCTCATCAATTCGATTAATCCTTCTACTGGCCCAGCTGATAAATGCACACCATTTAAACTATAACTTATGTCGGCAAGTCCAAACGTTGCCTTATTTACAAATAATTCTTTACGAATGCTTCCATCTTTTGCTACCGAAGGGTTTGTGCTACCAATCAAATCAGTTCTCGCAATTTGCCAATCGGTATTTCCTTGCAACGTAAAGGTAACGATTGAACGCCCCGGTTTAATAAAATGCAACAATTGTTTTGGGTGAAAACTGTTTATAATATAAGTATCAGCTCCATTTAGCAAAACTTTTTGCACATAAGTTCCTCCGGACAACTTAATTATTTCGATTTTTGATACAAGTTCTTCTAATCGCTCAAGTGTGATTGAATCATCATGTTTCATTAGCTCAAGGCTTCCTAGCAAATTAACGTCGTTGATTGATTTATTGAAAACTTTTTGAAAATTTTGTACAGCTGTTTCAGAAAAATAAGTTTTAGGATTTTGCGATAATTGATTGATGATTCCGTAATGCTGAGCCATTATATTTGTTTTATCTAAATACTTAGCTGACAAAATATTAACATCTTTTATCTTTAGTTTATACTCATTAAGTTTTTCAAAAATAAAAGATAAAATTTCGTTTAGTTTTATGTTATTATCGGCAATCGTAATTTCAGGTTTTATAAAAAATAAAAATTCATGATTCTCATTATTGTGGTCAGTATTTTTTAAAATTTTTTTCTTTTCGAATTGTTCGTTTTGAACATTCCTAACTTCGTTAACAATTGTGTTTATTAATTCTTTCATTGTGATTTTATTTTGAAAAAAAAAGCCATCAAAAAAGATGGCTTTTTTATGATTTTATAAAATATTTTATTCTCCAGCAGTTGCTTCCGTAACCAATTCGTCGATTCCTTTAACTTTTTTTACCATAACAAATTTACAACGTTGAAAATCTTCAACTGGCATTCCTGTCCAACTTACGTAATCTCCGTATTGATCTTTAATATTGTATCGGGCTTGTGTAACATCGTCGAAAGTCCATATCATAGTTTCTTTGTCAGTATCATCGATTTCTACTTTAACATCGATAAATTTATGATAAATTACAGATTCTACAAATGAAGGCAAGCTTAATCCCATAAGGTCAAGAATAGTTTCTAAAGTTTCTATTGTCGGAAATTTCATTTTCATTTCAATAGTGAAACGTTCAACAACTTTATCTTTTTCCATAAAGAATTCGCCGTTGGTTAAGGTTAAATCGGCATATTTAAAAGCTTCGTCCAATTTAGATGTAATGGTGATAAATTTACTTTCGCCATAAACAATGTACATAAACATTGGACCAGCGGTTGAAGTAACTCCATTCATATCGTCAAGCCAAATATAAGTAGGTAACATATGATTAACGTGCTCGATAATCGACGAATCGTTTGCGTCGTAAGCTTCGGTTATTTCCCAAACTCCTTGCATTAATTCGTGAGTTGGGGTTTCAACTTCATCGCAAGATGCAAAGCTAAACGCAATCAAGGCTAGCATAATCACTCTCCAATTTCCAATAATTTTTTTCATAAAATATTAAGATTAATTAAGTTTTCTTTGATTCAAAAATAAGAAATAAAATCAATAATTTTATAATTAAGAGTAATTTATTTATGCAAAATTTGAAATCACGATAAAAAAGTGTACCTTTGTACTCCTAAAAATTATGATGGTTCTGTAGCTCAGGTGGATAGAGCATCTGCCTTCTAAGCAGAGGGTCACAGGTTCGATTCCTGTCAGAATCACAGAATTTGAAGCCTTGCAGAAATGTGAGGCTTTTTTTGTTTTTTAAATCCTTATTCAATTTTATTTGGCATTTCATAACCTAAGTTTTTTATTTTTCCGAAAGTTCTAAAACTTTTGGAAAATGTATCACATATTGGAAAAAAACCTCCAAGGTTTTTGAAACCTTGGAGGTTTGGTGTTTTTTTTTCAAGCAGAGTTTCAAAACAGTAGCAAATGCTACGGAAATATATAATCGTTTTGCAAACTACGATTAACGAGGGACTTGCCAATCAGCTCCCGGTCTGCCCATCATAAATACTTTTGCTCCAAACCAAACTAAAAATATAAATAATATTAAAAATGCTAAATATCCTATAATACTTGTTGTTCTGCTTCCCTTGCTATCAAAATATTCTTCTATCTTTAAGTATCTGTCTTTATAGTTGAATATCAGATAGTTTATTGCAAAAAGAATTGCTCCTTCAATTATTATAAGAATTCTGCCGTTTTCTCTTGAAATTAAATCGCCATTGTATTTATCTATAAATAATTCAATAAACATTACAACATATAATAAAAAACAAGTATAAGCAAGATTGGCGTAAGTGTCAGACTCTGATTTAGTTATATACTTATAATATACTTTGTAAATTTTATAATAATAATAGCTGTATATTTGCATAAAAATATTCATAATTCAAAATATTAATGATTAAGCCATACAAAAGTGGGATTATTTATCGGATTTGTTGTTGAATAAGGGTATCCTGCTTGTGTGTATTGGTATTACTCAACAATAACAATCGTTTTTTCAAAAAAAATAATTTTGTCACCAATGACAAGTTTTTTTCTTTTTTGAGTTTCTATTTTGCCATTTAATTTTACTTCGCCTTCTGTAATAAGTGTATTTGCGACTCCACCCGATTCAACCAATTGCAAAACTTTAAGTAATTTATTTAGTTCGATATATTCGTGTCCGTTTAGATTAAATTTTATCATTTTGTATTTTTTGAGTGCAAAAAAACCTTAAGATTCTTTAAAATCCTAAGGTTTTGTGAATTTATTTTCAGCCGGAAGCAACAATATTACTCCTTTATATTATGGAAAACATTTGTTACATCGTCGTCGTCTTCAAATTTTGCAAGAAGTTTATCTATTTCAACACGTTGTTCTTCAGTAAGCGGTTTTGTTTCATGAGGAATTCTCTCGAAATCAGCACTAATAATTTCAAAATTATTCGATTCTAAATATTTTTGAATTGAGCCAAAAGCTTCAAAATCTCCATATATAATAACATCTTCCTCTTCGGCAAAAATTTCTTGAGCTCCAACATCTATCATCTCTAATTCAAGTTCTTCTATATCGATGCCATCTTTTGCTTTAATTTTGAAGTTACATTTATGGTCAAACATAAAAGCAACGCTTCCTGATGTGCCAAGACTTCCGTTGTATTTATTAAAGTAGCTTCGTACATTAGCTACAGTTCGAGTAGTATTATTCGTAGCCGTTTCGACCAACACAGCTATTCCATAAGGACCATAACCTTCATAAGTTACTTCCTTAATATCTTCTTGTTCTTTCGATGATGCTTTTTTAATGGCTCTTTCAACGTTTTCTTTAGGCATGTTAGCCGCCTTAGCATTTTGAATAATTACGCGAAGTCTTGAGTTTGATTGCGGATCGGGACCACCTGCTTTAACTGCAATAGCTATATCTTTACCAATTTTAGTGAACGTTTTTGCCATGTTACCCCATCGCTTCATTTTTCGTTCTTTTCTAAATTCAAATGCTCGTCCCATTTTTATAATTTATGAAAATGATTAATACTAAATCTTTTTTGCAAATTTAATTTACAAAAATGTAAATGAAAGAATTTTTTCATATATTTTTTCATTTTTAAGTTATATCCATTTTAAGGCAAACAAACCGTTGGTAAGAGTGCTTAAGTATAAATAATATGATATAAAACATATAAAAAGCGTAAAAAACGAACTTTTTTGCGTTTTTTTTCAAAAAAAATGCTGAAATCTTTTGTTAGTAAGGAATTTTGTGTATTTTCGGAGTAGATTTAACCTTAAAATTATAAAAAATGAACAAACAAGAATTAGTAGCAGCAATCGCAGCAGAAGCTGGTTTGACAAAAAAAGATGCAGAAAAAGCATTAAACGCAACTACAGGTGCAATTTCTGGAGCTTTAAAAAAAGGAGAAAACACTCAATTAATTGGTTTTGGAACATTCTCAGTTAGCAAAAGAGCTGCAAGAACAGGACGTAATCCTCAAACAGGAAAAGAAATTAAAATTGCTGCTAAAAAAGTAGCTAAATTTAAAGCTGGTAAAGCATTATCAGATTCTTTAAAATAAGCCACATTTTACAAGAAATTAAAAAGACCTCACATGTTGGGGTCTTTTTTTTTACGAGTTAGCAAAAAATATCATTTCACAATGCTTAGTTTCCCTATTTAAATTTCGTTTAAAAAATGAATGAAATAAAACCAATTGCAATGCCCAGAACTCATCAAAAATTTTTGAGTTTTTTTGAGAGTAAAAAAGTAGTAAATACTGCTAAAATATTGGATATTGGAGCAAGTTACGGTGCGTTTTCAAAAAGGACGTTATTATTTCTAACATTCGCAAATAAAAATTAACTTGGTACCTTTAATTGATAATCGAGTGGTTTAAAACATAATCTTTGTATCATAACAATTTCAATTATATCTCAATTCTTTTCGATAAAAATTCTAAATTTGCATGAAAAGCAAACAATAAATTTATGGCAAAAAAAATACAAATTGCAACAGCTGGAAACAACGATGCAAAGGTTCGTTCCGACTGCTTTGTTTCGGTTGAAATAACGACATCTGGCGGTCTTCAAATTGATCTAAAAAGTAAAGTGAAAGTTTTGTTTGGCGAGTCGATTTTGAAGCTTACAAACGATATTTTTAAATTTTATGGTATTAAAAATGCAAAAATAGCAATTGACGACCGAGGTGCTTTGCCTTTTACTCTTTCGGCACGAATGGAATCAGCAATTAAGCAATTGATTGATAACGATTTGGAGTTTCTTCCCGAAATGATTAATGAGAACAATTATAAAAGTTCGAAAGAAAGTTTTCGTTTTTCGCGTTTATACTTACCAGGAAATACTCCAAGTATGATGATAAATGCTGGAATTCACAATCCAAATGGAATCATTCTTGACCTCGAAGATTCAGTTGCTCCAGCAAAAAAAGCCGAAGCTCAACTGCTGGTTCGAAACGCATTGCGACAAGTCGATTTTTATAAAGCCGAGAGAATGGTTCGTATCAATCAAATTCCGAAAGGTTTAGATGATTTAAAATACATAGTTCCTCACAATGTCCATTTGCTGTTGGTTCCAAAATGCGAAAGTGGTGACCAAATAAAATTGTTGGATAAAGAGATTGAGAAAATCAAAAAACAACACAAAGTTAAAACTCCTATATATTATATGCCAATCATCGAAAGTGCATTGGGAGTTGAAAAAGCATTTGAAATTGCGGCAGCATCGGAAAATGTTGTTTCGCTTGCCATTGGACTAGAGGATTTAACTGCCGATTTGGGCGTTAAACGAACAGCAGATGCGAATGAATCGTTTTATGCAAGAACACGCTTGGTAAATGCTTGTAAAGCTGTTGGAATTCAGCCGATTGATTCGGTATTTTCCGACGTAGGAGACATGGATGCTTTGGCAAAAAATGTTAAAATATCAAAATCACTTGGATTTGAAGGCATGGGCTGTATTCACCCACGTCAAATAAAAGTTATTCACGATAATTATGCTCCAGAAACTGACGAAATCGAAAAAGCAAAGAAAATTGTAAATGCTTTTATCGAAGCTACCGAGAAAGGACTTGGAGTTGTTTCGCTCGGAACAAAAATGATTGACCCTCCGGTTGTTAAAAGGGCTCAAAAAATTATCGATTTATCAATTTCACTTGGTTTAATTTCAAAAGATTGGAGGACAGAAAATGCAGAATAAGAAAATAAAACTTGTAAAAAATGCAGTTGGACGTATGGTTCCAACCGAAATTAACGGACAAGCTGCAATTCCTTATAAAGGAGTTGGAAAACATCGCCCAGAAGGCAGAAAATTTGCACCTCGAATAGCTACTTGTATTGATTATCCTGACGATGGAGATAAAAGAGTTCCTACTTTGAAAGATGCCTTGATAAAATCAGGTCTAAAAGATGGAATGGTTATTTCTACTCATCATCATTTTCGAAATGGAGACTTAATTGCCAATCAAATATTCGATATCGCTCACGAATTAGGCGTAAAAAACCTAATTTGGGTGCCTTCGGCTTCATTTGAGTGCCACGTACCACTTATTAAGTATCTCGAAGACGGAACTATTCATCATATTGAAGGAAGTATGAACGGTTCGCTCGGAAAATTTACTTCGCATGGAAAAATGAAAGGCGTAGGAATTCTTCGTTCACATGGAGGTAGATACCAAGCTATTCAAGACGGAGAAGTTCAAATCGATATTGCGGTTATTGCCGCTCCTACTGCCGACCCTTTCGGAAATGCAACCGGAGACCGTGGGCCAGCTGCTTGCGGATTGCTCGGTTTTGCTTTGGCTGATTCGCAATATGCCGATAAAGTTATTGTAGTTAGCGATACAATCGTTCCATTCCCTTGCGTACCTTGGCAAATTCAAGGAAATTATGTTGATTATGTTGTTGAAGTCGATAAAGTTGGAATTCCTGAAAAAATTGTTTCGGGAACTACCGAAGTAACCAAAAGCCCCGATAGACTTTTACTAGCCGAAATGACAGCCCAATTTTGCGACGAAGTTGGAATTATCCGCGATGGTTTTTCGTTTCAAGCCGGAGCCGGAGGAACAGCTCTTTCGATTGGTATATATTTTTCGGAAATGCTCCGTGCACGCGGAATGAAAGCTCGTTTTGCTCGCGGAGGAAGTAATAAATATTTGGTTAAAATGCTTGAGGAAGGTTTAACTGATTTTATTCTCGACGGACAAACATTCGATTTGGAAGGTGTGCGTTCGATGCGTGAAAATTGGAATCATTTGAATACAAGTCCATTTACAAGTTACAACTATCATGGAAAAGGAAATTTTGCCTCGATGATTGATGTGGTAATTTTGGGAGCAACTGAAGTAGATGTAAGTTTTAATGCAAATGTGGTTTCTCATTCCGATGGATTATTGTTGCATGGAATTGGCGGTTGGCAAAATTGCTTGGCATCGAAATGTGTTATCTTACCGATTCCATTGTTCCGCGACCGTATTCCTGTAATTTTAGATGAAGTTACAACCATTTGCGGACCAGGCGAATTAATCGATGTAATTGTTACTGAACGAGGTATTGCCGTGAATCCTAAACGCAAAGACTTACTTAAAAAACTTAATGGCTCGAAACTCCCAATCAAAACAATTGAAGAGCTAAAAGCCGAAGCCGAAAAAATTTGTGGCAAACCAGCAAAACCTAAATTTACTGATAAAATTGTAGCAGCTGTTAAATGGGTTGATGGAACAGTCATCGACGTTGTAAGACAAATTGCTGAGTAAAAAATGAAACCTCCGATGTTTTCAAAACATCGGAGGTTGAAATTAAAATTTATTGAGATAAAAAATCTAAGGATATTTTTAAATTTATTGAAAATTAAAGTTCTTTCAGATACGATAAAAATAGTTTAACACTTTCTTTTTTGTCATTATCGAAATCGAAATTCATATTTTCGGTTAAATAATAACTAATATCGGTCAAAGATAACGAAGGATAATTGTGTTTAACTTGATGAATCGCAATATTTTTATTATCAAGTCCATACTTTATCGCAGAATTAAAAATACTAATAAAAGTCTTATCGAGTTTTGAATTGCTTGCCCAAACAGCAAAAACGAAAGGCTTTGAAGTAAACGTAAACCACTCTTCCGCCAAATCGTAGTGGAACTTAAATTTATCTTTCAAATTAAATACTTTATCTCCAATAATTACAGCCCCTTGATTTTTATCAAAATTTACTTTTGAAATATCATCAACACTCGACCATTCAGGATTTATTTTCCAATAATTTTTGGCTAATATCTTAGTCAAATTTACCGATGTTTTTGAATCACCATCGAGATATATTTTCTTCAAATCGTTTAATTCACAGTTGCTTGCCAGCAAAACCGATTGAACTTTTTTCATTGAACTTAAGCAATAATCTGAAAAGGGAAATATGCTGGTATCTTCAATAAGTGCAGCCACCGGAATTAAACCAATCGAAACCGTTCTATTTAAAACCTTTTTGGCACAAACCGAAGGAATGTCCAATTGTAATCGTATTAAATTTTTAATATTCGGATAATTATTTAGCCCAAATAAAAAAAGTTTTGAGTTCAAATACGAAACAATTGAAATATCAATTTTATCCATTATTTTATGTTATCGATTTGATAAACTTCGGTCATGGCTAGACTTGCAGCAACTACCGAAACTATTGCGAAAAAACCTGATAATGACACTCCGCAAAAAGGAATAATCAACGAAAGCGAAAAAATTCCGCCATTCACAATCGCTAAACTTTTATGAGCTCTGATAAGTTGCACACTTTTACTTATATTTAGTCGTTTCCGCTCGTTTGAATAATCCATAAACGAAAATCCATAAAAATACGAGGATACAAAAAACAAGAAAAAACTGCCAATAATCGAGAAAAACCAACCGATAAAAGGCATGAATCCAATTATCAATAAAGCAAGCATATATGCAAATTCAATCGACATATTACGAATAGCAATAAGAATGCCTCGAAAAATATCTCTCATTAATTGTTCTGCACTTAACGGATAATCTTTTCCGGTATAAATCTTTTCGGTTTTTTCTGATAAGTAAGCTAGAATTGGCGACATGGCAATTAAAACTATATATCCGCCAAAATATGTAAATACAAAAAAGAAAATGATTGAAAAAGAAATTCCAATAATCCACGAGACAGTTCCTTTTAAAAAATCGGAAAGAAAAAAATCAGCAGTATCTAATCCTGTTGCACCTAGAATTTTTGTATTGATTATTTCGGTAATATATTCCTTAAACTCAATGCCAGTCCAAAAAATAATAATATTGAATAAAATAGGGAATGCAAAAAACCACCACAAATTATGTCGAAAAATAAAACTAATAGCTTTTCCGTAAGTGCTAAATCCTATTCCTATGTCTTTTGAAATTCCCACGATTCAAAAATAATGAGTTTAGATTTAAAAACCGATAATGTTGTAATATTTTTGATTGTAATTATTACGATATTCTTACTCCAATAATCAAAACATCATCGACTTGTTCGAGATTTCCTTTCCAATTATTGAATTTATCGGCAAGTATTTGTTTTTGTTCCAATAAAGTCAGCCGGTGATTTTCTTTAATGATTTCTTTTAAAGGCTTATACTTGAATTTTTTCCCAAGCGGTCCGCCAAATTGATCGGCATATCCATCGGAATATAGATATACCGAATCGCCTTTACTTAGCTGAAACACATGATTTGTGTATATATCGGCAACTCCATCGTAATTTACGCCAATAGGAACTTTATCGGCTTTAATTTCAAATAATTCTCCATCTTTAATCAAAATCATTGGATTATAAGCACCTGCAAATTGTATTTGATTTGTTGAAATATCCCAAGTACAAACAGCAATGTCCATTCCATCTGAAACGCCACTTTCACCACCTTCTTGACGAAGGGTTTCAGTAATTCCTGAATCCAAAAAACTAAGTATTTCTGAAGGCTTTGTAATGTGATTTTGCTTAATTGCCTGATTTAAAATATTAAAACCAATAACGCTCATCATACTTCCTGGAACTCCATGTCCTGTACAATCTACCGCAGCAAAAATTACTTGATTGTTGCATTTTTCGATGTAGTAAAAATCACCACTAACTACGTCTTTAGGGAAGTACAATATAAAATGTTGCCCTAATAATTTTTCGACAAAATAATCGGGAGGTAAAATTGCTTTTTGAATTCGTTGAGCATAATTAATACTATCAACGATTTCTTTTTTCTGATGTGCAATAAGCGTTCGTTGTTTTTCAGAAAACCCAAGTTGCACCTCTATTTCGTCTCGTTGTGCTGAAATCTCTTCTTTTTGTTGATTCAAGATTGAGTTTTTACTTTCAATTTCATCTTTTTGAATTTGTAACAATTTATTGTCTCTGCGTTTACGCGAATAACTACGAAGTAGTACAATGGCAAATAAAAGAACTATCAATAATCCTGCGATAAGCACATTTCGTTGAAACGTTTTTTGTTTTGATTCGGCAGTATTTTTATCAATTAATGCTTGTTGCATCAAAATCTGCTGATTCTTTTTTTCGGTTTCGTATTTAGTTGAAATTTCCTGAATTCTGTCGGCGGTAGTTTCGTCCATTAGCGAATCCTTCAAGTGTAAAAATTTTTGTAAGTATTCGTATGCGAGATCAAACTTTTTGATGTTAGAATAGGTTTGTGCAAGATTTTCGTATGTTGCTTTTTTCAAATCTCTGAAGTTATTTTCTTCGGAAATTTGCAAGGCTGATTTTAAATAATATATGGCTGAATCAATTTTGTTGCTTTGGCTGTACATAGTTCCTAAATTCATTTGAGCGGCAGCAATTCCACTTTTTATGTCTATTGATTTATAGATATTTAAGGCTTTGTGTAAATAAGGTAGGGCTTTTTCGTTTTCTCCAATTGTGCTGTATAATCCGCCTATATTACTGTAACCGGTTGCCAAATTCTCTAAATCGCCAATTATTTCTTTATACTCCAAGGATTTTAAGAAACATTTTTCGCATTCTTTATAATCTTCTTCGTAAAAATATACCGTTGCTAAATTATTGTAAGTATCAGATAGCCCGAATGTATCCTTGAATTGGTGTTGAATTTCAAGTGATTTGGTATAAAACTCTATCGCTTTTTTACTGTTAGTGTAAAAGAAAACATTTCCTAGGTTCGAATACGAACGCCCAATATTTTTAAATTCATTATGTTGCTCATAAATTTTCAATGCTTTTAAAAACAATTCAATTGCCATTTCGTACCTTGAAGTATTAAAATAAACCAATCCTAAATTATTGTAATTGTGAGCAGCTTGAACTGGTTTGTTTATCGAATTATAAATAACAATTGCTTTCTGATATAGCAAAATAGCTGAATCGTTTTTCTCGTATCGCAACATTAGATTTGCTTCTTGCTCAAAAATATATGCAATATCAACTTGTCTATTTTCCTCAGATATTTGTTTCAATATCTGCTCATACTTATTATATCCTTTTAAAAATGATTCTTGTGAATATTGTTTTGCAACTGTACAAAGCGAATCGACTAATTTACTTTCGCTGTCATTTTCTTGCTGAGAATATGATAAATAGGGCAAAAAGCCTATAATAAGTAGCAAATAATAAGATATGGATTTCGTTAACATATTTTGCTAAATTACATTTTATCTGCGATTTAAAAAAAATAAAAAAATTGATAAATTATTAATATGACATTTTTAAACATCACTTTTTCATCTTTTTACAAATACTTTTAATTCTGATTCTGTAAAATTATTAAACTCTTTTAATTGATTTGCAATTAAAAGATTCCATTCTTCTTGTTTTTCGACTACGAGCGAATGTTTTGTTTCATTATCGTATTTATTTTGATATTTTTCGGCTTCATGATAGTTTGTTTCAACAATTTTGTTCAGATTTTTTTGAATGTTTGCGTATGAAAATTCTTCTTCGAGTAATTGTTTGCGAAGCATTCGTGCAAAAATTTCAGAAATATCAAAATGTTTTTGTTCGTGATTTAAAATATAATCGTTATCGCTGTTTTTCTTAACCCACGATTTTTGTTTATTAAATGTATTAAAAACATGAATGATTGCAGTATCGTTTTGAACTGAGATATCGAAATTAATGCTGCAATGCGAAATAGCAGCACTCGGATTGTTTTTTTGCGAATGACCTTTAAAATCGTTCCAAGTCAACTTAAGAGAATCTGTCCAAGCAATTTCATTTTTGTCTTGAGCTAAAACGGATATTGATAGCAATAAAAATAATATCGTTATGATTTTATTCATTTTTGCCCACTTCTTTAAGCATTTTATACGAAAAGTATCCTACTATAATTATTATAAAACCAATTAAAGACCATAAAAATATGGGGTTCAAATAAAATGCTTCCGATTGTTTCGGAATTTGAATGCTTGAAAGGCTTTCAACTTTCAATGAATTTCGCTTTTCGGGAATGCTATCGACAAAATATTTTAAATCGTAGCTTGCCGATGTTAACGATTTATCGCCAAATTTCAATTTGTACGAATTACCTTTTTCAAAATAAGCTGTGAGGAAGCGATTTAGTTGAAAAATATTCACATTTTCGATTTGCAAGGCTTCGTTATCTTCGTTTTCGATTTCAATCAATAAATTATCGGTGTAAAGATTATCGAAATAGTAAACGTTATTGCTACTCGAATTTATTACAATTTGCTGAACCAAGTTTTTCGATATTTGTCCTTTTGCATTTTTGGTATTTGCATAAATCACTGCTTTTCGGTAAAATAACGAAGGGTTTGCCATTTCGAGATTAATTTTATTGATATAATTGGCTTCTTCGAAATTGATTTTCAAAAATGTTTTTTTCAAATCATTGCTATCGTTTTGTAGCATATCGTAATTTTCGATTTTGGAATATTTTCCATTTTCAACTTCAATATCGTAATAACCAACTCGCAAAATATTTATCGGTTCTTGAAAATAGTCGTCAATCAATATTTCGTAATATTCGTAATTGGTTAAGGGGAAATCTAAAATTTTAATTTCTGACGTTTCTTCCTCATTTTCAATCGAATAGAAATAATATTTATCTTTCACCACAAACCATTGTTGATTGTCGTCGCTTCCATTTAGCGTAAGCCACTTGCTTACTTCCGAATTTTTAATAATCATGCTTATGGTTCTTATTTCTTTTTTTGCTTTGTTGTGAATTACGATTCGAGTATATCCCATTCTAGCATTATGCTCTTTTACAAGGATTTCGTAATCGTGAAACAATGTTGTTCGATTTACTGATTTTTCGATGTTAAACAAATATGGAATTTCTTTTTGTTGTTGATTATAGAGCCTTAATTCAGCCGCATTTTCAAATAGTTTAGCTGAAATTTCAGGCTTCAACAATACATCGTAATAGCCTGATTTATTTACATTCGATAAATTTGCTTCGTATGTAAAATTCTGACCAAACGAATGTGTAATTTGCAAACACATAAATAACATTATCAGTTTTTTCATTTTATATATTTTTATGTTCTTTTAATTCTTTCAATAGTTCGTCAATGACATTCTGAATTTCCAAATGAGGAACCTTATTCTTTTCATTTTTTTAGATTTTTCCCTTTGATTGAAATGAAAAACAATTTATGCATTTTTACTTTTTTCTTCTTCGATTTCTCCATCGATGATTATTTTTTTTAGTTTTTGATACATAAACGATACAATTAACAAAAGTACACCAAGTATGATGAATGCTACAATTTTTCCGCCCTCAGAAATATTTGTCAAATCGAAAATAAATAACTTTAAAATGGTTACGAAAAATAATGTCAACGACATAATTCGGTACTCCTGAATTTTCTTTTTCATTCCAATAAGCATCAATACGAACGAAATTAGCCCCCACAAAATTGGCAAGCCTGTTCTATTCGATTGTGAAATTATTTCTCGAATTGAAGAAACGCCATCGTTTGCAAACATTAAATAATGGTGATTCATTTGAAAACTTAATACAAAAATATAAACCACCACCACAAACCAATTGTTGATTTTATTGAAAGTCGACGTTTGCCCAAAAATATTTTTGACAAAATTTGAATACAAAATACTTACAACAATCAATAAGATAGTCAGCAAATACTGAAACGAGAAATGAAACATGCTTACTCCTTTGTAATTTAACAACGCTGCATTTCTAACATTCACAACTTCTGATTGGTAATAGAATAAGTAAGCGACTATCATTATAAAGCCAAAAAATGCAGCAACTTCGCGAACAATGGTTTTTTCTTTTATAGATTTTGCCCATATCATTGCCAATGCAACAAACCCAAGATTATATGAAGCGATTATAATTGTTCTTGGCGGTTTCATTTGAATATATTGTATCAATTGATGCGATAATTCAAAATAGAATACAAAGTATGAAATCAAAATAAATAATCCGGTCAACGCAAATTCATAATATTGAAAATTCATGCCCCAAATAAAATCCTCCTTACGTTTTTTTCCTGCAAGAATAATTTTTGCAAACAAAGCTGCAATAACAATTATTCCGGTAATAAATCCTTTGTTAAAAATTACCGATTGAAAATTATATTTAATTATCTCCTTAAAATCATCGGTATATCCAGTAATTTCATAATAATTAATATAAATATTACGCCAATCGATAAATAAACTGAAAAGCATTAGTACGGTAACAATTGGAGCCGCAAATTTGAGTATTTTAATTTCTGTTTTATGAGCCAACCATAACAACAATAGGGCTTCAACCGCCCAAAATATCGTAATATAACTTCCTTCGAGTTGAACGGGAGCTGACAAACTCAAAAAAGTTAGAACCAATCCTATTAAATAGTATTTAAGGTTTTTATCAATGCTTACATTTTTGTAAAGAGCAAAGGCAAAAATAAAATTTAACATCGCTATTGATGCTGTAAAAACACCTTGAAATCGAGCATCGTGAAATTCTTTCAAAATCAACATTCCCGAAATGTAATAAAAGAAACTGTTTGAAAGTAAAATCGATATTTCGCCCCAATGAAATTTTGTCTTCTCCTTTATATTATTGATAATGTTCATTGCAAAAAATATGAGATAAAACATAGTTGCAAAAAACAAGGCTCCACGATAAGGCACTGTGCCGTCAACCAACTGAACAGCTAACCAACCTCCGAATAAAATAATAGTAAAACCGTACGAAACTAAATTAACTATATACCACTTTTTGAAATACGAAAGAATAAGCATTCCCGAATTCAATATCAAAATATAAGAAAACAAAACAATATAGTTTCCTTCGCCGGTACTCACAAAAAATGGAGTTCCAAAGCCGCCAATCATAGCTAAAATTGCTAATTCCTGACGATTATACCCAAGCGACATCAACACGGCAAAAAGGGTAATCAGCACCATAACTGCAAATGTCATTGTTTGGCTAAGCAATTGGTATTCTTGAAAAGCAACCGCAAACGTAAAATACAAAATAGCCAGTCCGCCACCAACCAAAACTGAACTAAAAGCTTTGTACGATTTTCGCATACGGTGAGCCAAAAATATTAATAAACCTCCACAGGCAACACCTATTGCAACTCTGCTAAGTTCATTAATCCAATTGTTGTCAATCGCATATTTAACAAAGAAGCTCAAGCCAAGAACCAAAATTATAATACCAATTTTGTTTATGAGGTTTTCGCCAATAAATTTCTCCAAATCAGGATAGTTTTTTAAGCTAAAAAAGTTTGATTTCGGTTCTTTGTATTGTGATTTTGCAATCGGCGGTGTTATCGGTTTATAATTCTGTGTTGTTTCAACAACTTCTGGTTTCGATTCTTGAACATCGGAAATAATTTGCACATGTGGTTTTGGTAAAATTGCTGAGTCGAAAGCAGCCTGAAATTCAGGTTCAATTTCCTCTTCAACAATTTCTGGTTCAATCGTTTTTTTGACGATATGTTCTTCTTTTTTAACCGTTAGTTTCTTTTGATCATCGATAAACTTTTTCAAATCTCGTTGCAACTGATTTACTTTTCCGGTAATCGATGAAAAATAAATCAAAGAAAATACTAGCAAAACTAGCAAGAGAAAAAAATTAAAATATTCCATTTTATATAATTTTAAATAATAAATTGTTAAATACTAACATGTTACATGTTATATAAATCAAAAATTTACATTTGTTTTTTAATCTTTCATCCACTCAAAAAGTTCATAATGTTCGTTTGTCATACCCGAAACTGAATAGACTTTTTGAGCAACAGTATTCCGTTTATCGACATAAAGTCGAACGCCCGCTATATGAATCGAATTTAAAACAATATTTTTTATATGATTGTACATCAGCGTGTAAATTCCCTTTCCCCTATGTTCGGGCAACACATAAACCGATTGAATCCAATAAACTTGTTTATTTCTCCAATCGCTCCATTCTTTAGTAATTAAAAGTACGCCAATAATTTCATTATCAAGTTCTGCAACAAAATATTCTCCTTTTGAAGAATCGTTAAAAACGGCTTCAACTCCTGCTTTTAATACTTCGTAATTTAATTGCAACGATTCGGTTTCAAATGCCATACTAAACTGAAAATCAGCAATTTTAGAAATATTATCTCGTTGAGCTTTTTCAATTTTTATCATTTAATAAAGATTATAAAATAAATTGACTTTTTCAATATTTCATTAAACTTTGTCAAAGTAGATTTTTATAATTTATTAATTTGTTGATTTTTAACAATATATACAAATAAGGAATTTTACCTTGATTGGTAATATAACCAACAAGCATGTGACAGCATAAGGGTTAATATAATGCGATACATATCAGTAAATTTTTATAGTTTTTGAAAATACTGATTCGTTGCATTGCAATTTAAGCACATAAACTCCTTCGCTGTAAGCCGATAAATCAAAAGAATTGTGATTGCCCGAAACGTCAGTTCGTCTAAAAACCAGCTATTTGTTTTAATTTTTGACTAAAAATAAGGCGATTTAACGAGAGATAAAAATATTCAGACAATAATTTATTCCCCAAATAGGGTTTGTTAAAATTCATGTTTTGGA
>Ga0209417_1000735_pt1 | contig 70500 bp, 59 predicted proteins | sample RifGroF2_FD_184002 | JGI IMG/M metagenome (GOLD analysis project Ga0209417, IMG submission 184002) | Groundwater microbial communities from Rifle, Colorado, USA - Groundwater F2 (SPAdes) (version 2) | ecosystem: Environmental > Aquatic > Deep subsurface > Groundwater | place: Rifle, Colorado... | reverse complement strand
GCGACTGCTCAATGCTAAAATATCTCTCGCGTAGATCGTTCATTTTCACCTCTTTGTGATGATTGAAGTCAAAATGAACTTTCCTACGCATTTTTCAAGCTTTAATTCAAACTTTTGAAATTACCTCAAGTATGAAATAATTAAACGACATGGAATTTTAGTTAAAGCTGCTGCTACAGGAAAATTAAAAGAAGATAGTAAAGGTTTTTACTTGGATTATACACCTTATTGGTTAGGATTTATTCCTATGGATAATATCTCAATAGCACGCAAAATATCAGATGATGAAGCGTTAGCCTTTCTTAAAAAGAAAGGTATAAGCAAAGAGCAGGTATTTAATCTTCCCATAAAAGATGCTCATGATGGCAGAGTTTCAATTCCTGACGCGTCAGCGCCTGAAATATTTGATAAGCTGAAATAATGGTTGCAGTAAATATAAAATACAGCAAATTCGGGAAAACTGCCGACCCTTTAGGCTATCCCGACAGATGGAACAACTTGGCATACTGTAATAATGATAATGTTAATAATATTGATTTGCTATTGTTTCAGTTCACGAAAACAGAATTTGTAAAATTACCTTTTCAGATTAATCTTTAGAAACAAAAATAACTTCGGAAAAAAATATGAACATAATGGGATTGATAACGGCACGGGGCGGTTCAAAAGGTATCCCGGGTAAAAATATATATATCGTTGCGGGAAAGCCTCTTATAGCATGGACAATAGAAGAGGCCCACAAAAGCCGTCTGATGAATAAAACGATAGTTTCAACGGATGACAGCCGGATACTTGAGGTTTGCCGGGAATACGGCGCGGAAGTTCCGTTCATGCGTCCTGCGGAACTGGCCGGGGACAAGTCTTCCCATCTGCAAGTTGTGGAACACGCGGTAAGATGGGTTGAGGAACATCAGGGATACAAGGTTGATTATGTGATGCTTCTTCAGCCGACTACGCCTTTGCGCATTGCAGAAGACATCGACAAAGCCATAAAAATAGCCATGGAAAAAAAAGCAGAGGCTGTATTAAGTGTCAGCCCGTTTAATTTTCATCCCTATTATGCCAGAACTGTTTCAAAAGAAGGAATAATAAAAGACTTCATAAAGGACAGGGAGGATTTTCTTTTTAGACAGGAACTTCCCGCCGCTTATGTTGAAGACGGTTCTATATATCTTATTCGCAGGGATGTTCTCTTTGAACAGCACAGTCTTATGCCATCCAGAATTCACGCTTATATGATGCCGGAAGAACGTGTCCTTGATATAGATACTCCCTGGAATATGCACTTGGCCGGACTTATTCTAAAAGACAGAAATGGAAAATAAAAAAAACGCCGGTTTTTAAGGCCGGCGTTTAAGATCAGACAAATACAATCCTTACTTTGCAGCAGGTGTTGGTGTTGTTGTCGTTGTTGTCTTTGCAGCAGGTACTGTTGCTTTTGCAGCAGGTGTTGTTGTCGTCGTTGTTGTTGTCTTTGCAGCAGGTGCTGTTACGGTTGTCTTTGCAGGTGTTGCTTTCGCATCACATTTTGCATCTGCTGATTTACATCCGGCTGTAAGAGCTAATGCTGCCGCGACTACTGCCGCTGATAAGAGCATTTTTTTCATTTGTTGTTCTCCCTTTGTTGGTTTTAAAAAAAATAAATAACTGTATCTAAAATAATAACTTTTATCGTTTTTTCAAACACATTTCTCACACAAAAAACATATTTTTTAAAGATAATGTGCCGGTTTAACCTCTTCTGCACTTATTCCGTGGAACTGAGAATATATATAAATATTTGCATTTAAAGGCAGAAGCACTTTATTTACAATATATTCTATAATTCAGCTATTGGCAGATGAGGAACATTACATTTTGGCAAGTTTTTTACATTACTCTTCCATAATAATTGTAAGTTTTTTTAACAAGAAAAATTAAACTGTCAACATAATACCATATAGACAGGTGTTGAAAAAGCGCGCCTTTTATCGCTGGAAACAGTTTCGAGCCGGTAATATGTGTTTTTCAAAGGGATATGAGTTATAGAATCCTTGAGAAGTGTTTTATTTCCGGCATCAACATGTTTTAAAATTCTGCCGTTTGCTACTATGGAGAAAGACGCTATTCCCGCGGAATCGGCGATTTTGAAAGACAGTTTTATTTTTGTTTTTTTCCTGATTTCTATTTCAGAACCCATCGGTTTGCCGTCGCAGGAAAAGTCCATGAGAGGCGCTTCACTCGCAAAACAGTTTCCTTTCCGCAGGGATGAAATGATAGAAGACGCTTCAAGCCTGGCCTCGGAAACGCCTGTCCAGACACTGCCGATATCATCGGGGATATGGGCATCACTCCCGCCTACGGCCGTTACACGTTTTCCATCACAGAGCAATTTGTCCCATATCTGAACGGCTTTCGCGTCAAAGGCATCATAGGCACTTATAGTTTTATTTGCCCCGTTCATGACTTCCATTGCAAAATTATCACCGAGCGTCCAGAGCGCTTCAATCTGTTCATCTCTGTACCACTGTGCAGGATACCATCCTGCCGGATGCGGTATCCATACGAAGGGGGCCAGTTTTCCGGCTTTCCTGAAATCCTCAGCAAGACTTTCTTTCAAAGGAGTAAAAAGACGCGAATTATTCAGTAGTCCGATATGTTGATGACAGGCGCCGGGCTCCTGTCCCCATGAAGCGTCTTTATATTTTTTTATTTCACGCTTCTGTTTAATGCTCAGGTGGTCGGTTATGAAAAGAAAATCAATGCCGGCATTTTTTGCGCACTCATAATCTTCAGTCGGGGTGCCGAGCCCGTCACTGTGGTTTGAGTGACAGTGTATGTCAACGGCATGAACTTTGTTTTTGAAAATCTTTTTAGTTTCAAGAAGCCTTTCAGCCATATCTTTTTTGTACATGGCAATCCTGCTGACAAGCCTTTCAAGACGTCTGCGTTTCAAATCTTCCTTTTCGCTCTTCTTCATTTCTGTTTCCTTAATTTGCTTTAAGTATGTAAACGGCAAGAAGACTGGCTTCTCTGCCGCTATGATTTTCAGGGACATGAGCTATGCGCCCGTCAAAATAAAGAGCGTCGCCTTTGCTCATCTTTATGCGTTCCTCTCCCAATATGAAATCCAGGGCCCCGTCAAGGATATAGATGAATTCATCGCCGTCTGTCGATACCATGGAACGCTTTGCGTCAGGTTTCAGGGTAAGAACAAATGTCTCCAGTACGGAGTCCCCGGTCGACTTAACAGTAAGCGGCTGGTAAATAAAACCTTCCGCGTTGTCGCGTTCCACATGTTCTCTTTCATTGGCTTTCACAAAAATATAGGGTTTGGAATTATCCGTGCCGATACCCTTTACGAGTTCTGCCATGTCTATGCTCAGGGAATGCGCGATTTGAGCGAGCACAGGCAGGGACGGAATGGAACGGAAATTTTCGATTTTAGAAAGCAGGCCTTTGCTCAGGCCAGTTTCTAGTGAAAGCTCGTCCAGGGTCATGCCTCTTGTTTTGCGGGCCTCCCGCATCCTTATGCCTACAAGTATCAAATTCGAATCAACATTTTTTTCTCTGCTCATAATATTTATCCCTTTACCATTGCCATGAATAAAACACACAGAAACGCCAGCATAAGCCCTATGGATTTTCTTCTGTTAAGTTTTTCTTTCAGAAATAACACGCCTATCAGGGCACTTACAAAAAAGCTTAATTGAGAGACCGGCAGCACCATGCTGGCTTCTCCCCTTTTCAGCGCCATCATCATAAATACCACTATACCGCAAACCAATATCCCGGAAAATATCCCGAAGGCGCAGGTATTCAAAGAAAACAACGCTTTTTTTCTTTCCGCTGTAAAATGATAGGATACGCCGCTTAAAATCCAAATAAAGCCATTCAAGGCCAATATCAGGTACATGTCAGCGCCATTCTCCAGCCCGCATTTGTAAGTTATTCCCATGCACGCGCGGAAAAGGCTGGCCGCCGCAAGCATCCATAAAGCTGATGCGCTTTCTTTTGAAATTGAAGTTTTTGAAGGCTGTGAAAAAAGTATTACCGCTCCGACAGCCGCCGCAATGCCCATTATTTTCCAAAATGAGATATTCTCTCCGAGAAAAATAAACGCGAGTATCGCCGCAGGGGCCAGATTGAGCCTGTATATCGTGGCGCATATCCCTACTTCCTGCCTTGCCATGGCCTCTATCAGCAGAATGTTCGCAGCTGCCGAAAAAAGCCCTGAAACAGTTCCCCAGAACAGTGAAACCCCGTCAATACCATGAACACTCCACAATCCGTAAAGGATAATAAAAAAAGAAAACCATACAACCCCTATTACGGCAAGATAATATCCGACAGGTCTCCGCCCCGAAGCATAAAGCTTGAAAACCACATCATTGAACGCCGCGCACAAAAGGCTCAGCAAAGCAAAATATAAGGCAGTCATAAGCGGATATTTCCTGAACTGTTAGAAGATAAGTATATCATAATGTTTCATATTTGTCAACATTGTTTACTATAAATAAGGAAAATCTCCGTGACAGTTGTTTTTTTCTTTCAGAGATAATATGGTATGTTTTGAGATTCTCATCTAACGGAACAATGGTATTTATATGGACAGCATAATAGAAAAAGCAAAAGAAGTATTTGATATAGAAATTGAAGGATTGAAGCAGGTAAGGGACAGTCTGGGCGATGAATTCATCCGGCTTATCGATGCATGCGTGAAAACCCTTGACGGAGGCGGCAAAATAGTTTTGAGCGGTGTGGGAAAAAGCGGTCATATCGGCAGGAAAATCGCCGCTACGCTGGCAAGCACCGGTTCCCAGGCAGTGTTTATGCATCCCGTGGAGGCCTTGCACGGCGATCTGGGCATTCTACAGTCCAACGACATACTTGTAGCTTTGAGTTACAGCGGAGAAACCGATGAACTTGTAGCGCTCCTTCCCGCCGCCAAACGGCTCGGCGTAACCATAGCCGCGCTGACAGGTTCCCCTGATTCCATGATGGTTAAATACAGCGATATCGTCGTAAGCATGACTGTATTCAAAGAAGCCTGTCCCTTTAATCTCGCTCCTACTACGACAACTACGGCATTGCTGGCCCTGGGAGACGCGTTTGCCATGGTGCTTCTCAAAATAAGAGGCTTCACAAAACAAGATTACGGGCGGCTTCATCCCGGCGGCTCAATAGGCAGGGCTGTAACTCTGCGTGTCTGCGATATAATGCGCACAGGCGAAAGACTGGCCATTGTGCATCCTGAAACAACTGTCAAAGACTCTCTGCTGACAATGACAAAAGCCAGATGCGGTTCAGCTATCATTGTTGACAATGAAAAACACCTTGTCGGTATTTTTACCGATGGCGATTTCCGCAGGCACGCGGAAAATGATTTGAGAGTGCTTGACAAAAAAGTCTCGGAAATAATGACTTCAAATCCGGCATCTCTGCATTCTGATTCCCTTGCGATTGAGGTACTTAAGATAATAGAAAATAAAAAAATCGATGACATAATCGTTCTCGACGCTGATAATAAAGTCGCCGGACTGGTAGATATTCAGGATTTGCCCGGCCTCAAGTTAATGTAAATATTATATTACTCAATTCAGGAATTTTAAGGATGACAATTGCTTGCTTGAAAAAATATCTGTGCCCCTTTTTCACAGCGGCGTTTTTTCTCTGCCTTTTTGATATCAGCGCTGATAATGCTGAGGCCAATAATGAAATTCAATCCGGGCTGGAAAAATTTAAGAAAGAAGACTATAAAAGCGCCGCCAAGGATTTTCTGGCCGCTGAACTTTTCGCAGACGACGTTTCACTGAAAGCAAAAGCTGTCAAGGAAGCCGCAAAAGCCTACAGAAAAGCCGGACTTAAAAATAAAGAATTTGATTGTCTGGAAAAACTTCTTGAGGGTTATCCTTCGCATATCAATTATCCCCAGGCCGTTGACCGCGAGTTTGAAATAGGCAATCAGGTATATGAAGGCGACTTCGACCCCCTTTTCGACTGGCTGCCATGGTTCAAGGACACAAACAGAATAATTGAAATTTACGAAAAAGCCCTCAAGCACGGCCCCTTTTCAAAATATTCACCTGAAGCAAAACTGCGCCTCGGCCGCATCTATCTGGACGCCAATAAAATAGAAGAAGCCCTTAAAACATTCAGAGAAATAATAAAAATGTACCCGAATACCATTCAACAGAAATACGCCTACCTTGAGCTTGCCAACACTCTTATGCAGCTTTCGCGTTACGGCGACGGCGATGGAAAACACGGCAAGGAAGCCAGGGAGGTTTTAAAGGCTTTTCTGGAAAAATACCCTAAAGATCCCGAAACAGGCTGGGTCAAGCAGTCGCTTCTGGAATCAAATGACATTTCCGCTAAGAGACTCTACGGCATAGCCCGTTTTTATCACAAAATAGACAGAAATGAACCCGCCTCCAGATATCTTAACGATATCCTGAAAGAATATCCTGACGCCGATATAAGCGATGATTCAGAGGAACTCCTCTCAGGTATAGACAAGGAATATGTGCCTCCTATGGAAAAACTTAAAAAACCACTCAAATACCAGCTTTATGAGACTCAGCCTCTGCCTGGCGAAGAGGAAGCCGTGATAGCAGTTCCCGAAAACAGTGAGGGAAAATGGCTGCTCCCCATAAAAGATAAAGGCTTTGACACTCAGATCAAAATAAAAAGAGAAAATATAGACAATTTGGATAATAAGGACTTATGATTATGAAAATTTATCTTTCGTTTTTTTCGCTTCTTCTTTTTTTGATTTCCGGCTGCGGCTATCATGCCGGTTCAATAATGCACCCGCAAATCAAAAGCATAGCTATCGCCCCTGTGGTAAATGATACTCTGGAACCCAATGTTGCCGCTGAAATGCGTGCGGCCCTTTCCGAACGTTTTATGGTTGACGGAAGCCTTAAAGTAAAAAGTCTTCATGAGGCCGACTGCATCCTTTACTGCAGGATTACAGAAGCTAAAACAACCGCTACACAGGAAGATACGAAGGACAATGAACAGAATTATCGTCCCGCCGAATGGGGCGTTCAGGTAATAGGAGAATTTTCCGTAATCATTCCCGGAAGAAGAGATCCGCTTATATCCACAAGAGGAATTTCAGGTACTGCCCTTTACCAGGTACTTGCGGATTATGACATAACAAGACGCAGAGGCGTTTATATGGCCTGCTGGAATGCCGCCGGACAGATAGTCCAGTACACAACCGAAGCCTGGTAAATTACTTTTTGAATTCCTTATGGCATAACGCCGGAATTATCAGCAGTATCGCCGCGAAACCACTTGTCATGCCGATTACGGAGCTCAATCCAAGTGAAAAAAGCGCCGGATGCCCGCCAAACATAAGCGCTCCAAGTCCCGCTATTGTCGTAAGTGCCGAAAATGTTACCGCGCCTCCGCTGTTTTTCAAATAGTCTTCTCTGTTTTCCGTTTCTATCGCGGATATCAGGAATATGCAATAATCTATCAGCAGTCCAAAAATGAAAATGGAAATTATGCAGTTCATGACATTCATTTTAATTCCCAGCCAGCCGAGAATTCCCAAAGTCCATACTATGCTCAAGAGCAGCGGCAGAAAACTTATCAGATATTTTATGTTTTTCCCATAATTTCTCACTATGATGAAAACCAGCAGCAGTGAGATTATTCCTATCTGTTTAAACTCCTTGTATATCAAATCCATAATATGTCTGACAAAGGCCGTTCCCTGATAAACTATCGCGCCGGGAATAATTTCACTTATCCTCTGCTTAATGGTTTCAAAATCATTCGGTGAGGAAGTGCCGAGTTTTGTGATTATGAATGTCTTCCCGTTTTTTTCCGATATCATGTTGGAGAGAATATTTTCCATCATGGTATTTTTGTAAATTCTGGACGGCCGATAATGGAGAAATGGCTCAGAAAGCCCCTTTATGAAATCATTAAAAACTTCTTTTTTCATTCCGTATTTTTCACAAAGATTTTTTATTCCCGAATCCAGTTCTGAGAGTTTTTTCTCATTCCAGAAATTTTTCCAGCGCAGATTGTTTTTCTGTACCGCATGCCAACTGGGCAGAAGAGGCGAAACGGAACAGAAGGAAGCTATTCTGCCGTCAGATTTCATTTTTGAAAGTTCATAATAAAGCCGTTCATTCACGCACAGGGCGCTGTCAAGGTCCATCCCCTCTACAGCTATTGTCCCTGAGGCCGTCGGGTCTCCGAAAACACTGAAGACGGTATCCCTGTTCCTAAGCGTTTTCTCCGATGCCGCATTCAAGTTGTTCATATCGCCGTCAAATTTCAGGCGCAGAACCCCAGGCAATGCCGCCGCTGTCATAATAAGAATAACGATAAAAACTACTTTTCTCTTTTCAGCAACAAGATCAAAAATAATTCCGCAGAAGGGATTTAAATCCAGAAAAGGTTTTTTCTTGACCGGTTTAAGATGAAATGGGACAAGAAGCGGCAGCACTGTCATTGAAAAAACCGCGGCAGCGCATATCCCGGAAATCGCAAAAAGCCCCAATTGCCTGTAGCCCGGAAGCCCGGAAAAAAATAGTGCCGCAAAAGCCGCCACAGTCGTAAGAGCGGCGATTATAAGAGGGCCGCTTATGTTTTTAAGAAGCTCCTTCAGCTTGTCTTTTGTCCCCTGACAGGAACCTTTATCAAGATGATAGAGAATATGAATTCCGTAATCAACGCTTATCCCCAAAAGTATGGCGCCGCATCCTATTGATATTGCCGAAACCCAGGGCGAAACACAAGTTACCAGCCCAAGCGCGAAGGAGCCGCCGAAAAGGGCAGGGAGCAGTGTCAGCAGCACCAGCAACGGTCTGCTGTAGAAAAGCAATGAAAATATTATTATCGCAATGCTTGAAACCGCTATTGATATCTTTGCGCCACTCTTCATCTTTTCAGCGTTTTCCACACTGAAACGATGCCCTGACAAATACGATATCCTGACTTTTTCAGCGTCTGAAATTTTCGCTGTTTCGCCATCCATTAAATTCGTCAGCCCCTTTGAAAACTCAATGTCCGAAGACGCTTTGCGCGGCTTGGCGAATATTACAAGACTTTTCCCGTCTTCAGTAAAAAGCCTTCCTCTGCAAATCCTGAGCGGTTTTCCGAACGCCCTGAAAGAATTCAGTTCATTCATCACAAAACTGTCTATTCCAATGGGATCTTCCTTAAACATTTTTCCCATCATCGGGACAGGCGCTTCCGTAAGAGTTTTTTTCCAGCCGTAAAATCTCCTATTCATTTCATCAGGTTTAATTTTCTGTTCAACATCTTTTCTATAGTCATCACTGAAAATATTCGCCCTGTTTTTCTTTAATATCTCCATAACTTTTAAGACATCGTCATAATTCCAGTTTTTGTTTATCTTCTCAAAAAAACCTGATGAGAAAAGTTTTTCCGAAAGCGTGTCTGAGACAGAAACAAGTTTATCTTCACTGCCGTTATCCAGAACGATTATCATGATGTCCATCAAATCGAATGCGTCAAGCAGCTGACTTTTTCCGGCTACTTCCCTGTCATTGTCGGGAAGGAGTCGGAGAAAGTTTTCATCAAGCTTCATTCTTGTCGCCGCCAGTATGGAGAGTACCCATATCGCCGCCGCTACCAATATCACAGCCGGCCTGTGCCTGAAAATAAAATCGAAAAACCTTGCCTTTTTATCTTTCATCGACACCGCCTGTTTGTAAATTATCCGTGGAGGGTTTTGCTTCGTCAAAACCGTTCTCAGTCTTTGTTTCCGATACCAATTTCAGAAGTTTTATTTCAAACTGATAATTCCAGCGGTAATTGTGGACTCTTATCTTAGCGGGAACAAGCCTGTCGCCAAAACAGCGGTAATCTGAAAATACGACAGTCCTGAATATTTCCCCGTCCTTTACCGAAAGCGCTTCATCAGGGCAAATACTGTTTTTGCGGAACATGTAAACGTTAAAATTTTTCCAGTCGCGAGTACTGACCAAGTCCCTGTGTATCTCGCTCTGTTCTACTACGAACGCGGTATCGAAATTTCTTTCGACATAAAGAAATTTCAGGTCGTCTATCATACCGTCAAGCAGAGGGCCTTCCGGTATCGCGTCAGGCTTGTAAAGCAGTTCCTTTTTATTTTTTTCAACGGAAATCTCAAATATTTTTCCGCCCATGTCGCCGAATGCCACGCCCTTGAAACTGTCTTTTCCATCCCTGGAAAAATATCCAGTAAAATCGTATTGGTATCCATAAACAGTGAGAAGCACCCTGTGGACCATTTTGAATTCTTCGGGATATTCTTCTTCCAAACCTGATACGTAGGAATTTACGGGCCCGTCATCATACAATATATATTTTTTCTCATATAAATATTGAGGCGCAACGCAGCCGCAGAGAAAAAGAAACGCTGTCAGAATAAAAAATTTCATTGCTTTCATGTTCTTAAAAATGGGGGGCTTTCTCCGGTTTACTCAAGTCGAAAACAACCGCCGGTATTTCCGGGTTTATCTTTTCATCGTAAAATGATATTTTTATGAAATCCTCTTTTGATTCGCGTATCGTTACCGAGCTTATGCGGTTAGTGTCTTTTCTCGCGGAAAGCTCAATGGCTTTTATATTTTTGAGCATCTCTTCGGACTTTGGAGTAAGCACAAGCAGATTATCCTTTTCGCCTTTAAGAACACTCAGGGCGTAAACGTCTCCGCTCTTTGAAAAATCACCTTTCATCCATGCCGTTATCTGGGAGAGTATTTCCATGAGGATATCGCTTCCTCCGAGATTAAGCTTGCGCAGCAGGCCTTTTTCATCGGCGTCAAATTTGGCGACGCCTCTGCCGTTGTAAATCAGGATTGACTGATACGGCCCATATATTTCCCAGCGCAGTTTCGAAGGGTATTCAAAAAAACATACCCCCTTTGCCATAAGCGGATCAGTGAAAAGAGAAAGATGTCTTTCCTGTGTGAATTTTCCCGCCAGCCTTTTGATGCCTTCAAGAGAAGTTTGCAAACTGCTCAGAAACTCTTTCTGTTCAGTCTCATTAAGCTTGACGTAATCCGCGCGCGCGGACGCAATGCAAAACATAAACAATAAAAGGAATAATCGTTTCATCCTATTTTTCTCCGGTTTCATATAAGTTTAATTCGCCATCCCCGGAATATTCCGCGCAGAGAACAGAATTTTCCTCTGATAGAAGCGCCGCCGCTATGCTTAAAGCAGTAGCGCACGGAAATGCCCCGTAGAGATGCGAATGCGCTCTGACGGGAATATTTCCGGCGTTGATTTTGGCGTAGGTTTCTCCTTCGCCGTTGTTTCCATTCGCGGCAAGAAAAAGCGCCTTTATGTTTTTGCCGTCTTTCAGTATTGAATTGCTTTCATCAATCCCGACTCTGACGGATGTTTTTTTGAGAACGCCGTATTTTGAAGGCTTTTCCCCATTCGCCAGAATAAAAACGGCAAAACCTTCTCCGGGAAGATACGAGCATTTATCAAAGTCCAAAGGCTGAATTCCGGAAGGCGCAATTCCGTTGAGCATCCGCGCCGTAGCGTATCCTCTCAGCGGACAATATTCGTCGCCGGCCCCGGCAATGACTGTATCGACAATTCCATTTTCAATCCATGAACGCGCAAGCTCCAAAACTCCCGATACGGTATGATTGAAAGCGCTGAGCGTCTGGACAGGCCCGTCAATTCCCATTTGTATCGAAACCTGCGCCGCCGGGGAATTGTGAACGGATGCGGCAAAATGAAGAGGCGAGGCGCATTTGTCTCCGTCATCAATCAGGCTGTCCTGAAAAGCGAATGTCGTATTCAGAGGCCCGAAAGCGCTTCCGAAAATTATTCCCGTCCTTCCCATATCTTTCAGAGCGATGCCGGAATCTTTTATCGCGTCAAAAGAAGCGAGAAGCGCCATGCGCGTAAATGAATCAATTCTCCTGAGCGCCCTCTGCGACCGTTTATTCTGAAGCCCGGAACTGTCCGCCCTGTAAACGGGAAATTCCGCGACTTCGATAAACGGTTTTCCGTGTCCTTCAAGCCCTGCCCTGAATTCGTCAATGCTTCCACCAAGCGCCGAAACCGCTCCCATGCCGAGTACTGAGAGGACCATGTTTCAGCCCTCCTTTCTGAAGATAAGGCAGGAGTTGCCTCCGCCAAAGGCAAGCGAGTTGGAAACAGCATAACCAGAATCTATTTCAATATTTTCCGTCGTGGGAATTATGCCGCACGCTTCATCATAATCAGTAAAACCCGCCGTCGCCGGAAGCCTGCCGTCGAGCAATGAACGCAATGAAAAAACCGCTTCTATCGCCCCCGCCGCCCCGAGCGTATGGCCTGTGTAGGATTTGCTGGAAAATACCGGAACTTCAGAGGGGAAAAAAGATTTTATGACATTTCCTTCCGCCCTGTCGTTGTCTGGAGTGGAAGTGCCGTGCGCGTTTATGAAAGCCGTTTTATCGGGTGAGATTCCGGCCTGTGCGAAAGCCATTGACAAAGCTTTGAGAAGGCCTTTTCCCTCCGGATGCGGTTTTGTCGGGTGGTAAGCGTCGGAGCATGTCCCGTATCCACAGATTTCGCCCAGTGACTTCCGCTTTCTCTTATTATTTTCGAGAATGAGAATGCCCGCGCCTTCTCCCAGATTAAGGCCGTTTCTGTTTTTATCAAACGGACGGCAGGGCGTTCCTGATGAAATAAGCAATGATATGAAACCGAGATAGGTAATCCGCGAAAGCTCATCCGTTCCTCCGGCGATAGCGATATCACAGATACCGTCGCGTATCCATGAAGCCGCGATCCCTATCGCGTCGGTACCGGAAGCGCAGGCGTTGACTGGACATGAAACGGGGCCTTTCAAGTCGAGGGCCTTGCTAATGTTCAGAGCCGGGTTGTTACTCAAAAAGTCATGGATTGGTTTTATATCCGGCTTTATTCCCGCTTTAAAATCTCTGTAAAATGCTTCATTATTGAGGGTACAGCCGACAGTAGTCCCGATACAGACCCCGACATTCTTCCCGTTAAGTTCTTTTTCACTGAGGCCGGCTTGTTCCAAAGCTTCATGAAGCGCTTTCCAGGCCAGTTTTACAGTACGGCTGCCGGGCAATTTATCAGAGAGATTTTTTACTTCAAAAACAGGGTATTCCGTGTCGAGGGAACTTTTTATGAGTACCGGCGGAGAACAGTTTCTGATTCCCGCGTACATTGAAACCATTGAGAGGTCAAGCGTATTTCCGGCGGCGCATATAGAGCCAATACCTGTAATGCTGACGGCATTTCTCATTATTTTCCCTGATGTAAACGAATATAAGCGGCAAGGGTTTTTATGGAACGGAAAGCTTCTTTGGCTTCCTCCATTTCTTTTATTTCCACGTTGAAGTTTTTCTTTATCAGCACTACCAGTTCAACGGCGTCAAGCGAATCCAGGCCGAGGCCTTCACCGAAAAGCGGGGTGTCTTCGTTAATCTCGTCCGGCGAAACATCTTCCAGTTTCAGGCCGGAAATAATTACTGATTTCAAATCGTTTTCAAGACTCATTATTTCACATCCTCAATTTCAAGCTGATATTATAGCTCATTATTTCCTATTTTCCCAGTTCCTTAAAAGAAAATCCCAGACTGGCCCCCTGTAACCCTGATCGTGAAAGGCCTTGATTATTCTCATGCTCTTTTTTTCCCACGGATAAACCCTGTCCATCCGGGAGTCAAAGGATTTCAGAATGGCGTCGTTCATAAATTCCGGCGTTATATCGGGAGAAAAATAAAAAACCGGGCTTAAAAGGCTCCTGTCTTCTGTTACAAAACCTTCGTCAATGGCTTTACGGTGTATATGTGTGCCGGGAAAAATCCGTATTCCAAGGGACGCGAAAACCACGGCTTTTTCAAGTTTTGAAATATTTTCCAGCCCTTCCATGACACTGTCCCGCTTTTCGCCGGGCCCGCCGAAAATAATAAAATGCGAATTGGCTATCCCGTGAGAGGCAAAAAGGTTATTTGCGGCTCCGACGGTTTCCCAGTCAAAGTCTTTTTTCATTCCTTTCAGGGTAGTGTCGCTGGAACAGTCCGTTCCCCACTCAACGGCCCTCAAGCCGGAGGCTTTCAGCATTTTTACTTCATCGTCCGTAAATTTGCCGGGCCGGAAAAAAGCCATCCATGGAATGCTGATATTTCGTTTCAGCATTTCCTCAATTATCAGCATGTAACGGCCTTCAACGTCGTTGAAAACCGAATCGGTCATGAAAATATAATCCGCCTTGTACTTTTCCTTCAGCTCGATTATTTCTTCAATCACCTCGTTTACCGGACGAAAACGGTATTTGCGGCCCTCAAGAAGGGGATAACTGCAATAGGCACACCTGTGAGGGCATCCTCTCTTGGTCTGAATATTGAGCATACCGCCTTTGTTCAGGTAAAAATCCGCAAGCACAGGATTTCTTGTCAGCGAATGAAAATCGTCGCATTCAGGATAATCGCGCGCGTATAATATTTTTCCCGGCGGCGGATTGCCGTTTTTTATGCTTTCAATCAGTGATGGAAAAACATTTTCACCCTCTCCGACTATTCCGTAATCCGCCTCCAGTTCATTGAGCATTTCCACCGGGAAAAGTGAAAAAGCGCTGCCGCCTATGACTACCGGAACTGAACTGAAACGCCGTATTTCCCTTATGATTTCCTTGTAGTGATGAAGATATGTTTCCTGTTCGCCGTAATTGATATTATCAACGTTTCTGATGGAAATTCCTATTATGTCGGGCTTATGAAAATTGAGCACCCGTTGAAGTTTTTCGACCGAGTTTTCAGCGACCATGAAATCCCATTCAATAACCTGAAATCCTTTTTTGCGCATGGAATCCGCGAGCATAGCCATGCCCAGCGGATAAACCGGATAAGGCTCTTCGGTAAGATTGCACGATATGAGAAGTATCTTAGACATTTTTCTTTTTTTCTGTCAGGCGGCTTTAAACGGCCTTATGGTTTGGCGGAGTTCCTCTTTATAGGCCCCAGAAAATCGTACTGTAATATTTCCCCTGAGTGTACCGGGCTGAGTTTTTTAGTCTTATTCATAATCCGTTCTCCTTCTAATGATAATCCGCTATTCAACGTCAGAGGCTTTTCCATCCTGCCATTTAAAACATATTCGCCACTGATCATTGATCTTATATGGAAAACATCAGATTAAATATTTTTTCCGTTTCCCCGCATTTAAAATTATTTATCATACAATCACAGTTTTCTTCATTTATAATGATATAACTAATTCCGTTAAATGCAACGCGTTATACAATGAAATCAGTAACACTATTCTTTTAATAATAATTTTCTGAGATCACCTCGTTCACTAACTAATTCAAGCGCTATTTACCGCATCTTGTTCTAATTATCTTACAAATTTCACCTAATTGATTTTTCTCAGCCCAATTATTCCATATAAATAAAAAAGCGCCCATGCGAGCACTCGGAGGTCACCCCGTAGGGCGTTGCCTGCGGAAAGTTCCTTACTGAAAACGGAAAAAACCGGATAAGTTCAACGAGTTTATTACATGAAAATATCCAATTGGAAAAACTCTACAAGCCCCAGAGGTTCTTAATATGGCTAGTATTTGTGAATATATCCAAGCTGATTCATTTCAGGTCTTTTCTGACTATGTCGCCGGGGAGAGTTGAAAGGTCCGGCCAGATTTTGCGGCCGGGATATATACCGGTATGAATTCCCGTGTGAACGTTGTCACCTATAATTGTTCCGAATTTGCGGCGTCCGGTGTCCAGTATTTTTCCATCTACCGCCGACTGATGATTTTTGCCGTCATGCCTGAAGTTTGCCGTTATCGTACCGGCGCCGAAATTTGTTGACGGACAGATTATCGAATCTCCGATATAACTCAAATGCCCTGCGCTTACTTTGTTCATGAGTATTGAGTTTTTGATTTCGACAGCCTGTCCCACGTGGCAGTTGTCGCCTATGTATGTGGCGCCCCTGATGTAACAGTTCGGGCCGATTTTGGAGTTCTCGCCGATTATGACGTTGCCTTCCATGTAAACACCGGGAAGTATGACGGAGCCTTTGCCCAGTATCAGATGCCCGTCAATTGTTACGTTTTCCCTGACTTTTCCGGATATTTCGTCTCTGTCGATGGCGGACATCAATTCCTCATGCACTGACAATATATGCCAGGGATATTTTATGATAAGCGACTTGTCATCAAGTGGAAATTCTTCCGCGTTATTCCTGTCTCCTTCATTTTCCAGAAGCCATGCCAATGGAGGGCCGTCTTCACTTTTTATGACGGAAGGTTTTTCATGTTTAAGAAAATCCGAAAGGAGCTTTTCCGATATCCAGAAATTTTCGGAAACGCTTAAAATCCTTGAATCGTTTTCCGGCACAAGACGGCTTATCCTTTTAAGGAGGGCTTCTTTGAGAGGAATTCCCGCGACGGGATATTCACCGATAGTTCTTTTACATGTCAGAGGTTCGAGGAAACTTTTATTTCCCTGGTATTCATGAATTATGATTTTCATCAGCAAAGTTCCTTCTCAACTACATCGCCGATTTTTTTGACCCATTTTTTTACATCATTTTCCTGCTTGGCTTCAACAAGTATCCTGATCTTGTTTTCCGTACCCGAATAACGCACTACTGTGCGTCCGTGCCCGTCGAGATCCCGTTCAGATGCCGCTATGATATCTCTGAGGGCCGGTATTTCCTCAATTGGAACTTTTTTAGTTACCTTTATATTTTTGAGGGTTTGGGGATATTCAGACATGAAATTTGCCAGTTCTGAAAGGGTTTTCTGTCTGGAAATCATAAGCTTCAGAACATGCAGGGCAGTTATAATGCCGTCCCCGGTAGTCGCGTAATCCATGAAGATGACATGTCCGGACTGTTCTCCGCCGAGATTGTAATTTTTCTCTCTCATCAGTTCTATGACGTTTCTATCACCGACAGCGGTTATCCCGACATTTATGCCCGCCTCTTTCATCGCGTTATGAAGCCCCATATTGCTCATGGTTGTAACAACTACGGTATTGCCGGAAAGCGCGTTCCTCTCCTTAAGATCAAGAGCGCACATGCCTATTATGCGGTCGCCGTTGACTTCATTTCCTCTGGAGTCGCAGAATATCACCCTGTCGGCATCCCCGTCAAGCGATATGCCAACATCGGCTTTGTGGGCGACAACGAGGTCTGAAACATTTTTAATATATGTCGCACCGCACATGCGGTTTATATTGTAACCGTCCGGTTCTGTCGCTGTCTTGATGACTTCCGCGCCAAGTTCCTTGAGTATGAGCGGAGCTATATAATAGCCTGAACCGTTGGCGCAGTCCAGAACGACTTTAAGCCCTTTCAGGCTCTTGTTTTTGATGGAACTTTTAGCGAATTCTATATAACGTCCCCTTGCGTCGTCTATGCGGTAAGCCTTGCCTATCATTTCGGTGCTTATGTGGGCACTTTTTATTTCGCCCCTGAGAACATGTTCTTCAATATCGTTTTCCACTTCATCGGGGAGCTTGAAACCGTCCGGACCGAATATCTTGATGCCGTTGTCGTCGGAAGGGTTATGTGAAGCGGTAATCATTATGCCGCAGGCGGCGCCCATGGATTTGGTAAGATGCGCTACTGTCGGGGTAGGCATGGGGCCTATCTCGAAAACATCCATTCCCATGCTGACAAGCCCGCTCGCAAGCGCCGATTCGAGCATGTAACCCGAAAGCCTGGTATCCTTGCCCACAATCGCTTTTAACGAACCATGTCCCTCCGCTCCGAGGACATGCGCTATGGCCTTTCCCACCTGCAAAGCGATTTCCGGCGTTATCGGATATGTATTGGCTTTCCCTCTTATTCCGTCTGTTCCAAATAACTTTTTCATATTTTCCGTCTCATTTTTACCGCTGTTAAATATAATCTATTACGATAATATTAAAATGCCCTTATAACAAGGCGAATACCCGATTTATAAACCGGGTTTCAGTATTATTTTTCGTCAGGATTATAAAAAAGCATCTCATCCGCTGTTTTATATTTTTCTTCTCCGGGGGGCTTAATCAATATTTCAATGTCTTTTTGATATCCCTTTGCGAAGATATCTATACGGACAGAGTGCAAACCCGGTTTCAATATTACGTCTCTGATATTGCGTCTGTCATTATCTTTAAGCGTATCAATATGGACTTTGAAATTAACTTTTTTATTGTTTATGCTGAAAGAATATTTTCCTTCTTTTTCAATCTTCAGATAACCCCTGAGAGTGAAGATGGCATCTTCATTCCACTCGAAGCCGGATACCTTCATGCTATTAACAATCCGGTTGGAAAAAGGCACCATAAGCAAAGTGTCTGGTATATAATTTACAGCGGATCTCCATGCGCCTTTGTAGAAATTCAACTTAATTCCAGGTTTTAGAGCGGGAAGCGGTTCGGGAAGCGCTTCATATTCTTTAATTTTAACCGGAGATTTTTTAATTTTCAACGTTCCCATATCCACGGGTTTTAAAATTTTATCCTGTTCCAACGCAAGAATGCAAATGCTTGAGGGAAAATCCGATTTTGACTGGCTCATCAGGATATATATAAGCTTATCGGAGACAGCAGAGCCGATCATATATTTATATTCCGGTGAAAATGATTTAGAATCCACGCGAAATGTCTGTCCGCTTATTTTACGATCACCGGTATCAAGGGCTTTGATGTCAAAGGCCGTTCCATCCAATTGCAGTATTCTGAATATTTTCGTTTCGTTTCCGACAACTGTTTTTGAATTCATAAAATTTGAATATTCCGGAGCCTGCATGTTGCGGCCGACCATTTCAACAAATAACCATCCGATATTAAATTGTTTCAGTGTCCCGTCGCTAGTGTTGAAAACAGGGTACTTCAGGTCCCGTATGAAGTATTCCGCATTTATAACGCCGACACCTTTTCTCTTGTAATTGCAAGTCCATTTATTTTTTTCAATATCAAGCTGATAAAAAGAGGAATTCCAATGCCCCGTATCCCCGCTGACTATGCATGAAACAAGTATTCCGTTATCCGAACACGCAAGCGTAACAGGGAGCCAGACGGGACAATTATCCAAAGGAGAAAGCGGTGGATTGCGCCTGCTGGCGGCAATAATCTTCATATTTCCGTTTTTTATGTCAATCCGCACAATTCCTGATGGCAGCAGGTTTTCGTCAGAATTGTTTGTATTATACAGATGTCCGTAACCGATATAAAGCTTATCTTTTGAGACCGTCATGGCTGTTGCTTCCTTAAAGCCCGTGTCTGCCAATTTTCTCCAGATGCCTGATTTTTCCAAAACATGTACTTCTCCCGCTTGGGAAGCATAATAAATATTTTCTTCCGTTTTAAACATCAAGCCGCCGTGTGTTATGTGCCATCCCCCAAATGACTTAAAAGAAGCATCATCCGGCGCGGAAATAAAATTAAGTTTTTTAGTGTTTTCGTCCGAATAAATTATAAATGCTTTTTCCGAACTGGTAAAATATCCTGAAGCCTGTAGAAATCCTTTTTGGCAACATATATTATTTAAGCTGAAATTTGTATCTGATCTTTCCGGGAATTTAAACGTGAACGATGGAGATATCATAGGCGTTGCGGAGTCTGTGCCTGGAGAAAACGTACGGGATGGCAGAAGCCTTCCGATTTTTTTATCTATAAAATCTTTGTCGGAATTTCCGGTAAACAGCAATTTTGTTTTATCCCATGCTTCAACGATTTTACATTTTTCCTCATCCGGAATTTTCGATTTCAAAAGCATATATTCCAGGCGAAACATTAAAGTGCTCATGGAATTCCCGTCTCCATCCGAAATTTTGTCCTGTGAAAATGCATAAAGGAGAAGTTTGACAATAATTTCAACCGGGCAGTTTATGGAATAAAACAAAGCCTGGGGAGCTTCTCCTGTTTTTCCTTCTCCTTTAATAATCTGTTCCCTGTGTTCCCATAGAATATCTGAAATTTTTTCAGAAGAGGCATTTTTCCCGGCAATGACCAATGCGTCAATTTTTCTGCCGGACAATTCCAATTCTCCACGGAGTTTTCCAAGGAAATCACACAAGTCTGTATTTCCTTTTTCATCCATTTCCCGTAAAAAAAGATACTGTTCGCGCTGTTCCATTTTTGCTCTCAGAGCATTGAGAATCTCATAATGCATTTCGGGTTGGATGGCAAATTTTCTTATTAAAAGCCTTTTATATTCCGAAACAAGATCTTCAGGTTTTTCAAAAATGAAATCCATTATAGAATGTATGTAAAAATGGTAAAACAACCACATGGTATATGAATCATCGCCTTTATCCATTGTCAGCATGACCGCTTTACGGAGCAGAAGACGAAATAGCTTGAATTTTTCCTGCAATTGAGTTTCAGGCGTCTTGATATTTGAGCGAATGAAAGAGGGCAGTGAATACTCTTTCAGCAATGACGATGATGCAAGCATCAGGTCTTTGCCCAGCATGCGCCAATCGTTTTTTTCAGCCAAGTTGGCTGAAAGTGATTTTGGGCCGCCTTCCACAAATTTTATATAAATATCCAAAGCCATAAGGAGTCTGTCTAATTTTTCAGACGTCATTTTTGCAACATTGTCAGCTTCAAAATTTTCTCCCATATATGACCTTATGCGGATGAAATCAAGTTCAGGGCTTTTTTTGCCGAGGGCCGCCGCCGCGTCGGAAGCTTCTCTGGCGCGCTCGAAGGCCCCGGCGCGCAGGAGCCATTGAGCTTCATTGAAATAAAATTCCGCTTCCTTTTTCATATCCCACGAAACAGCTTCTCCGGAGCTTCCGCCCAGTTTCTCCCTGACTGCAACTGTCATTTTTTCTACAAAACTCTTTAAATCCAATGTCGAACCGGATACTTCCATCAGCGTTGGTTCTTTTTCTCCGGGTTTTCTCAGACGCAAAATGACTTTTACCGTGCCTTTGCCGTCATGCAGGCTTTCGACGCTTCCATCCAGAATGTATGAGCCTGTCCAGAATGGATTATTGTCAAGGTTAAGCTCTTTTTCCCATGCGATATTGCTCAAACGCCAGCGTTCGAGAACAACAAAACTTTTTTCATACATCAGACGTTGCGATAGCAGAAGAGTGATTTTTCTTTCAAGTTCCTTTGCTTCCGGCGAATCAACGGCGGCGCGGATGTTCAGGAGTGAAAGCGCAATGATCTCTTTCCTCTCAAGGAACAACTTTGAAATCAGCGGCATGAATGAAAACTTTACCGCATCGGCGAAATGAAAAGCCTCAGTTGAAGGCGTATCCTGTATCCATACTCCAAGTATCGCACCGGATTTAGTGGCGACCAGCCGCGCGCTCAGGACATTTTTCCCTTCCCATTCAAAGGCTTTGATTATTATCATGCCCCTGGCACCGAGCATGGCACCGAGCTTCATGGCATCACTATTTGAAAGCAGGGAAAGTTTCTGTTCCGCGATAATCCTGTCAATCTCCGAACGCTCCAGCAATGCTATATTCCGTTCTTTGGAAAAGCGTTCGGTCAGCATATCTATTTCGGCGCGGTTTCTTTCTATATCCCCCAATATCGCTATGCGCGTCTGCGCCGTCAGGCCGGATAAAACAGAAAAAACAACAGTAAAACACCATAAGAATTTTTTCATAAACATATTCGCAATGCCGTTATATCAATTCCTTACGATAATATTCAAAATCCTTCGTGACAAGACAGCGCCGAAAAATACCTGTTTTAATTTTTTTGTTTCGCCTCTTGCTTTTTTATTGAAAAAGATTTATAATATCTTCCATAATAAGGAAAGAAGTTCCACAATATGGAAGAAAATAAGAAAACCGTACCTGTCATGTCAGTGAAAAAGGCGCTGGATTTGCTGGAGATGCTTCTTTTTCAGGACGTGAAACACAATGGGATACGGCTTTCGGACATGGCCGCAAAACTGGACATTCCTGACAACACCGCCAGAAATCTTCTGAAAACAATGATAGAATGCGGCTTCGTAGAACAGAACGCCGAAGCCAGATACATCGCGGGCAAAAAATGTCAGCAGATCGGTACTCTTAACAAATTCAGTTCGGAGTCCGTAAACAATGCTATTAACAGTGCTTTGGATAAATTTATCGAAAAAATCGATGAGACAGTTACCTTCGCGATACTTTCAGACGGCTACAGGGACATCATTGCCGAAGCCAGTTCTCAAAAGGCCGTTAAAGTGGTTTATGAAAAAACCAGCTCCATAAATATTTATTCCGTAGTAACAGGCAAAATTCTGGCTGCCTATGCCGATAAGGATGAACTTGCTCGAATCATCAGACGCTACGGTATGCCGGGAGAACATTGGAACAATATTAAGAATATGGCTTCTCTGGAAAAAGAATTGCAGGCAATACGAAAAAAAGGATATTGCGTTTTACAGGTTAAAAACAGTGAGACTGTAACTTTTGCGTATCCGGTACTGTGTAGGGAAGGTAGACTCATTGGTTCTGTCGGATCTTATGCTCCGGCATTCCGTTGCCCTCAGAAAAAACATGGCGAGATAATTAAAGCATTAAAGGAGACTGCATTAGAAATTTCAAAAGTTTTATAATACAAGGAGAAAAAATGTTAAAGATTTTGAAACCGGTCGTAAATGAAAAAGTTTATGATGCCGCCGCAAATGAATTCCAGAATTTTTACAAACAAATTACAGGATTAAAACTTGAAATAATCAGTGAAGACGACAAAAAATCCGATCTTATCGTTATCGGGTCGGATGCCGTCAACATTTTCTGTCATGAAATGATTTTTAAAAATGTCATTGACGGTTTCAAAATAAAATACGGCACTGATGACTATCATATACTCTCCGCGAAAGATGGAAAAAGAAAACTGCTTTTCCTTGCAGGCGGCAGAGGGCGCGCGACACTATACGCGGTTTATGACTTCTTCGAAAAACAGGCAGGATGCCGTTACTTCTGGGACGGGGACGTTATTCCCGAAAAGAAAAATATTTCAATCGATAAACTGGACATTGCCGAAAGCCCTCGTTTCAAATACAGAGGACTGCGTTATTTTGCTCACAGGAGCCTGCACCGTTTTCAGGCGGAACACTGGGATTTTGACGACTGGAAACGCGAAATAGACTGGATGCTGAAAAAGAAACTCAATCTAATTATGCTCAGAATAGGAATGGATGATATGTTCCAGAAAGCCTTTCCTGAAATCGTCCGTTATCCATCGGCGGAAGGCGTACTCCCCGAAGCAACTCCCAGATCCTATGATGACCGGACACTTTTCTGGAGCATGGAATACCGTGCCGAGTTGAGAAAGAAAATTCTGCGTTACGCTTTCGATCATGACTTGATGCATCCTGAAGATTTCGGTACTATGACACACTGGTACAGCAGGACGCCGAATGACTTTCTGGAAAAAGTGAAACCTGATTTTCTGCCGCAGACAACTGGAGGTTACAATCAGCCTACAGGCCTGGTGTGGGACATCAGGAAGGAAAAAAACCTTGAGAATTATTTCAAGCTTACCGAAACGCATATCAGAGAATACGGCAAGCCTGAGATTTTCCACACAATAGGCCTGGCGGAAAGAAAATGTTTTGAATCACGTGATGAAAATCTCAAGCTGAAACTTTTCACATACAGGATATTGAACAGGAAACTCAGAGAGCGTTATCCGAACGCTCCGCTTCTGATAGCCAGTTGGGATTTCCCGATGTACTGGGAAGACGATGAAGTCAGAAAACTTGTATCAGAATTTGACCCGGACAACACCATAATCCTGGAGTATACGGCGGACGCAAAAAATAAAATCAATAACTTCACCAAATGGGGAGTCGTAAAAAAATTCCCATGGATATTCGGAATATTCCATGCTTATGAATCCAATTCCGACATACGCGGAGATTACGCTCACATCATGAAAAGGCTCAAGATTGCCGCGAACGATGAGTTCTGCAAAGGCATGGTTTTCTGGCCGGAACTTTCGCACAGCGACACATTCATGTTGGATTTTTTCACCTCAAATTCATGGAAACCATTGAGTCTTTCGCTGAATGAACAGGTTGAAAATTTCTGTCATGACCGTTATGGAGCTTCTGATAATAAAATGCTTTCTCTCTGGAAATCTTTCATGCCTATAGCACAGCTTCACTGTTTCCACTGGGATCGCGCAAAACCGTTTCAGACAACAAACGCGTTCTTCTATAAAATTCTTTACTATCCGATAAATACAGGATTGCTTGAGGCGCGGAAATATTTCCATAAACTTTTCGTTCCGGTCATTAAAAAGGCCCCGGCAGTCCTGGCTGAACTTTCCAAGATTAAGTTTTCGGAAAAGGATGAATTCCTTTATCGTGATATTCTGGATATCGGCAGGACAATAGCGGAAAGGCTCCTGTTCTATGAGTTTGTTAAAATACATCTGGAAATGGAAAACTGGCGCTCCGCGAAAGGTTCTCCGGAAAAAATCACGGCAATGGGAAATAACTGTCTTGAGATGATGGAAAAACTGGGAGAGCTGGTAGGGTTGCATAATGATTATTCTCTTTACAGTTCCTTAAAAAAGATGGGAGAAAAACGCAAAGTCAATCCGGTTTTTGAGAACACCTTAAAAGCCAACGCGGAAAACGGCTATTGCCGTTGCTGTATATATGAGCTCGTCAGAAAAGTATATCCTGAAGAGATAAAAGTATACCTGAAATGGATATCTGATAAGATGGAAAGCGGCGACAGGAGCGAATGGAAAAGGCCGGACTGTTTTGATGCGGAATATAAAAGAATCCAGGATGACTTTTATCAGATGCCTCTCGAAAAAATGGCGCCTCCAAAAGTCCAGCGGAAAGAAAAAGCCGTATCTGAAAAACTTCTCGAAATGTCTCTCATTGCAAAAAGAATTATATCAGGGCAAATCTCGAAATGCCGTTCAAGCCGAGAACATCATGGTGCTCTTTCACATCAATGAGAAAATACATCAAAAAATTCCTTTAAAGGTAAAATATTATGAATGCAGACAGTGAAAACGGGTTTCATCAGTTTGTTTATGAGACCATGCCTTATCGTTTTTTTATTCCTGAGAATCTTGAAAAGGAGAAAAAATATCCGCTTCTTGTTCACTTTCACGGGGCGGGGAGCAGGGGCAACGATAATCTGAAACAAATAGCATGGGTAAAGCTTTTTGCTGAAAAGGGAATGCAGAAAAATAATCCCTGTTTTATAGTTGCCCCTCAATGTCCTGCGGAAAAGAGATGGGTTGACACTGACTGGCATCTCCCGAAGCATGAAATGCCAGCCATAACTCATGAAATGATGATGGCCGTGGAAATAATATCAGGAGTAATCGCTGAAAATCCTGTCGATACTGAAAGAATATATCTCACCGGACAATCAATGGGCGGTTTTGCGGTATGGGACATCCTTTGCAGAAAGCCGGAACTCTTTGCCGCCGCCGTTCCTGTATGCGGAGGAGCTGACGAGACGAAGGCCGGACTTATAAAAGATATACCCGTCTGGGCCTTTCACGGCGCAAAGGACAAAACAGTCGATGTGACAAGGTCCCGCAATATAATTGAAGCATTAAGAAAAGCCGAAGGCAATCCACGTTATACTGAATATGAAGATGTCGCCCATAATGCTTGGGAATTCGCCTACAGTGAAAACGGTCTTTCCGAATGGCTCTTTCAGCAGAAAAAATGAATGATTTTTGTATTTTTCAACAGGCAATGTATCTTATTGAAAAATAAGAAGGATGCCGTGAAAAGATTTTTGTCCGTTCTTTTTATGTTCGTGTTCTATGCCCTGAACGCGGCGGATCTTACCATTGAAGGCCCGCAGACGTTTTATTCCGGCAGAGAAAGTTTAATTGCCGTCAAAACAGGCGAAACCAGTGGCAGTCTTTCCTGGAATATCTCCTATTCAGGCGCTCCGATAGCTTCAGGCGAACAGGAAATATCCGAGGGCCTCGCAAATATAAAATTCACGTTTCCCGAAACAAAGCCATGTGTAATAGCGAAAGCTGAATTCAACTGTTCCATAGGGAATGAAAAGTTACAGAAAACTCTCTTTTTCTATCCGCCAAATCCTTTCACAGAGAAAAAGAAAATCCTTGAGGATTTAAGTATTGAAGTATGGCATACGGAAGCCGATAAAGGCATAACGGAACTTTTTAAATCGTTGGAAATACCCTTTGCTGAAATATCGAATTTTTCTGAAAGTAAAGGCAAAGTCCTTATCATAGTTGGGATTGATTTCAGCAATTTTCCCGGTATTTCTGACAATCTTCTTAAAATATCTTCAGGAGGGGCCAGGATAATAATCATAAATCCCGTTTCAGGAAGATTCCCTCTGAAGACCGCGGAACTGACGGAAGCGGTATTGGCAAAAAATGGAAAAATAAAGGAATTCGGTAAAAATTTTGATGATGAAAGCTGGGGCGGAAAAACTCCTTCCTCAAAAAGTTTAAAGCTCGCGTCTTCCGATGGTGTTCCGGTACTTGAAACAGACACTGAACAGAAGGACTTCACATACTGCCGTATGCAGACAGGAAAAGGCAACCTGATAATATGCGCGTGGGATATCATCAATTTAAGCAAGGATTCGCCTACGCCCCTTTACCTGCTGGATAGACTGATTTCTGAAGATTTTAATAAAAAAGATCATTTTAAAAAAGGAGATAAATGATGAAAAGGATTATTGCCGTCTTATGTATTATGGCTGGATTTATTATCATTGGACAGGTAAACGCGCAGAATAATGCTTCCGCCGGGCCGGTGGCTTATACGACGGCAATACTGCCTTTCAATGAATCGGGCGAAGGCGTGAAAAATCAGGGCGAACAGATTGCCGTCATGCTTTTCGCTAAACTTATGGAAAACCCTGAACTTTTCATAGTTGACAGAGCCGATATTGATAAAACCCTCAAAGAAGCCAATTTAAATCTTTCAGGCCTCGTAAGCCAGGATAAAGCGATTGAATTGGGCAAATGGATTGGAGCGAAGATCATCATTACTGGAACTGTCTTCAAGGTAAAGGATAAAACTTTCATTATTGGAAAAGTAATAGGAACTGAAACTACTGCGGTATTAGGGAAAAGTGTTGACGGGGTTGAAGGAATTGACCTGTTGACAAAAAAACTTGCTGACGGCATTTCCGATGCGATTAAAAAAGACGCCAAAAAGCTGATGCCGGCAGTCCGTACTCAGAAGGATATAGTCGCGGAAATCAAGAAGAAACTTGGAAACGCAAAAAGACCGAAGCTTTATGTAAAAATTACAGAAAGACACATAGGCAATCAGACTTATGACCCGGCGGCAGAAACGGAATTCCAGAAAATAGCCCAGGAAACAGGCTTTGAAGTTACAAACAACGAAAGCGACGCGGACGTTATTGTACAAGGAGAAGGTTTCAGCGAATTTGCCGGACGTCATGGAAGCATCATCAGCGTAAAGGCAAGACTTGAAATAAAAGCGCTTGATAAAAAAGGCGTTATAATAGCGGTGGACAGAAAAACCGTGGCCAATGTCGATCTTTCAGAACAGATAGCCGGAAAGAAAGCCCTTCAGGACGCTTCAGCGGCACTGGCGGAAATAATTCTTCCGAAATTGACGGCAAAGAAATAACGAAAGCCGTTCAAGGGGGCTGTGATAAACGCAGCCCTCACTTTTCTATTGGAGCCTGTTCCTTCAAAGCATTAAGCCCGGTCAGGATGTCTGAGGCGCAGGATATGCAGGGGTCCGCCTTTTCACCTTCTTTTTCTTTTGATATTTTTTCATAACTGATCTGAGTTCCCTTAATCTTTATTGAGGGAACAAAAGGCTTAATATCCACATTCTCAAAAGCCGCGGGAACTTCAGGGATTTCGATATAGTTTCCTTTTTCGAGCATTATTCTTTGTGTTTTAAACTGTTTCCCGGCGCTTTCATTGCCGATACAGAGGCATTTCCCTGACTTGAAAAGCTCATAGGCGAGAATTTCGGCGTCTCCCTCAGTATCTTTTCCTATAAGAACGATAATGGGCATTTCCTTCTTCCCGATTTCTTTCTTTTTGGGAATATCCATTCCAAGAGGCTTCAAAAGAGAAAGGGCGGCGGAAATATTTTTTATGTTATGGCTTTTGCATTTTCTCAGATCGATTATGATGCCGATTTTCGGGTCCTGCTGATTGTCAAGAGTCTTTAAATCATCTTCAAGCTGTTTGAACTGTTCATCGTCAAAAGAATCAAGCCTGATATAAGAGACCTTGTTTAATAGAATATTCACGACCGGATAAGTTTCGACTTTTGGATTTTCGGAGGGAGATTGTTGTTTTTCTTCATGCCCGTAGCTTATTCCATATCCCAGAGAATTGACAAATCTGCGCATAAGCTCGTCCTCCTTTTCCGATGAAATTTTTTTAAAAAAGAGAGGATAGGTTTTTTCTATCAGGGCCAATATATGCGTTTCTTCGGAAGCTATTTTTTCCGAAGAAACGCCGGAAGGCGCGTCTTCAAGTTTTTTCTCGTCTGAAGCAAACGCGTTAAGAGCGGAGGAGAGAAGAAAAAAACTCAAAAGAAAGCGTAGGGATTTCATCAGAAGTTACCGGAGTTCAATTCGTTCTGAAGAGACTTATCGGCTTCAATCACGGTTTCCGTTTGTTTTTTTCTGAATTCCTTGAGTTTTTCTGAAAGACGGGCATCGGAAAGAGCAAGTATGGAAATTGCATAAAGGGCGGCATTTTTTGCGCCGGCGCTGCCGACAGTTACGGAAGCCACGGGAATACCAGGAGGCATCTGGACAGTGGCAAGCAGGGCATCCAGTCCTTTAAAGGGCTCGCTTGCCACAGGCAGGCCTATAACCGGAAGTATGGTGTGAGCGGCGACGACTCCGCCGAGATGAGCGGCCATGCCCGCCGCGCAGATAATCACTTTAATACCGCAGGCTTGAGCGTTTTTAGCGAAATCAGACGCTATATCCGGCGTCCTGTGGGCGGACATAACCCTTGCCGTAAAAGGCACTCCGAAATCTTTGAATGTTTCAAAAGCGCCCTTGAGACCGGGCAAATCGCTTTTGCTTCCCATCAGTACAGCCACAGTTGCGTTTTTAGGGTCCATGCTGTTCTCCCCAGCCCACTCAGTATTAAGGCTCAGTCTGTTGTTTCAGGTTCAGCATCGAAATTAGGCTCAATCTTGCCTTCCGCTATTTCAAGCAGGGCGACGTCAAGATAATTTTCTGAACTGCATTTGACCATAGGTCTTCCGCCGAGAGCAAGCTGTTTTGCCCTTTTCGCAGCTATGATTGATAAGATTTTCGGGTCTGGAACAGCTTTTTTTGCCATTTCGAGATAATTGTTATTCATAAGAAACCCTTTCCTTTTTATTAATAATCGATAATTGAGCGGTGTTTGTCTATAAGAGTATAATCCCCGCTCTTAACTACAGCGTAACGGCAGTCAAATTCAGATACCGCGTCAAGAATATACCGTTCCGCTGAATCTTCACGGGCGGCATCTTTCAGGGCATCTCTCAGCATAAGGAAGCCAACGAATATGTAAGTTTCCATTTCGACAAGACACCTGGCCATGAGGTCGTGATAAACGGAGTCTTTCTTGTCGCTGACATACTTTACGGCGTCAAGCTGTTTTTTCCGCATTTCGTCCAGTATATGTTTCAGGCGGAGAAGCTTGCCGTCATAGGGCAGAGCGGCATATTTGTCAGTCAGGGGATCGAGACTTCTCTGTATCACTCCGCCGATGGCGGCGACATGCTGAAGCTGAGTTGTGCCTTCATATATGTTGGTAATCCTGGCATCACGGTAATAGCGTTCCGCGTCAAAGTCATGCATGAAGCCTGTTCCGCCGTGTATCTGTATGGAATCATAAGCGACCTGATTGGCTGTTTCCGTTGAAAGGGCCTTGCTCATAGGGGTAAGGATGGCGGCGAGCTTGCTGTAGAGCCTGTCATTCTGGCGGATAGTATCTGTCAGTTCATTGGCCGGGGTATGCTCCATAAGATGGATATAACCGGTCCTCAAGTCCACTATTTTTGTGGTCTCATAGAGGAGCGCCCTTGCGGCCATTACTTTCAATTTCATTTTGGTAAGCATTTCAAAAATCGCGGGGAATTTGTCAATGCTCTTTTTGAACTGCTCGCGCTCTGAGGCGTATTTGCGGGCGGCGCGGAAAGCGGCTTCCGCTATGCCGATAGCCTGACCGCTTATAGCTACTCTGGCGCCGTTCATCAGGGACATGACGTATCTGGTGAGGCCGCGCTTTCTCATTCCGCAGAGTTCCGCGGGAACATTGTTATACTGAAGTTCGCAGGTGGCAACCCCGTGTATACCGAGTTTATGCTCAATGCGCCTTACAAGAAGCTGGGGACATTTTTCGCAGATGAACATTGAGAGTCCGCGCCCGTCGCTTGTATTTTCTTCTGAACGCGCAAGCACCAGGTGAATTTTGGCACAGCCGTTTGTAATGAATCTCTTCATGCCGTTAAGATACCACTGCCCTGTTTTAGGGTCCTGAGTGGCCCTGAGGCGGACGGACTGGAGATCTGAACCTGAATCAGGCTCGGTCAAGTCCATTGAGCCATCGTATTCGCCTGTCGCGAAACGGGGGAGGTATTTCTGTTTCTGTTCCTCATTGCCGAATTCGCTGATGGTTTCTGAAATATCCTGAAGTCCGAAGAGGTTCTGAAGGCTGGCGTCAGCGCGTGAAACCATTTCGGTCATCATTGTATATATTGTATTGGGAAAGTTCAGTCCGCCGAACCTGTGAGGAAGCATTACGCCCATGACCCCGGCGTTTCTGAGGTCTTCCATGTTTTCCTGAGTCAGAGGATGATAAGTAACGACGCCGTCTTCAAAGTGAGGGCCTTCCTCATCGACTTTTCTCGATCTCGGCTCTATTCTGTCTCCGGCGACTTCGCCGACTACAGTCAGCACTCTTTTGTAATTGTCAAGAGCATCGTCAAGGTTTTCGGGCGCAAAATCGAAATCTTTCGCGTACTTGTAATTATCCTCGCGCAATGCGACAACTTCCTTCAAATCCAAGTGCTTCAATGCGAACTGAAGGTCTTTGTTATCCGTAAAAAAGTTAACAGCCATTGAAATATCTCCTTAAACCTTAGATTTGTATGCTTTTATCATTTTGGGAATAATGTCGTTCAAATCTCCGACAATGCCATAATGAGCGACAGAAAGTATCGGCGCATCCGGGTCCGAATTGATGGCGATAATCCTCTTGGCCTCCTGCATTCCGGCGCGATGCTGAATGGAACCGCTGATGCCGCAGGCTATATAAAGCTTAGGCCGTACTGTAACGCCGGTCTGTCCCACCTGATGGTCATGGTCTATCCACCCGGCGTCAACCGCCGCGCGTGAAGCTCCGACCTGTCCGCCGAGGGCCTCTGCCAGTTCATATATCAGTTTGAAGTTCTCTTTGCTGCCGACGCCGTAACCTCCGGCGACTATTATCTGAGCGCCTTTCAGGTTTACGTTTTTTTCCTTGCTTACCCTCTCAATGACCTTGACGATGGTTTCTTCTTTTGAGAGCGAGGGTTTGACTTCCACAAGTTTTCCTTTGCGGGATTTGTCAGGCTCGGTCATTTTCATAACGCCTTCGCGGACAGTTACCATCTGGGGGTCATCCCAGGTGTTTACGATAGTGGCTATGATATTGCCGCCGAAAGCAGGGCGTATCTGCATCAGTTTGTTCTTATAGAATTTTTTGTTGACCTTGTCATCAAAGTCGTCAATCTGGAGATCGGTACAGTCGGCGGTAAGGCCTGCAAGTTTTTCCGATGCTACTCTCGGGGCCAGCTCTCTCCCTTTGAGAGTGGCGCCGAAAAGAAGTATATTCGGTTTGTGTTCCTTTATAAGGTCCATGATGACTTTGGCGTACGGAAGCACGGTAAAGGGTTCCAGATGTTTGTCCTCTGCAAGATAAACTGTATCACAACCATAGTGATAGAGAGTGTCAACGCAATGGCGTATTTTATTTCCGAGCAGGACGGCCTCGGTTTTGACGCCAAGGCGTTTTGCGAGTTCATGACCTTTGCATACGAGCTCAAGGCTGACATCGGCTATTTTTCCGCCTTCCTGTTCAATAAAAACCCATACATTTCCAATTTTTTCTGACATAGATTATCACCCCAGTGTATGATCTTGAATAAGTTCGTGGATAAGTCCGTTTATACCTTGCTCATTGGCTTCGATTTTCTTGAAATCGGCAGCTGTGAGGACGACACTTTCAATTTTTTTGACCTTGGTCGGAGAACCCGCAAGCCCTATGCGCTGAGGATCGGCATCAACACTTGAAGCGTTCCATTCGTTGATCCAGAGATTTTTGGTTTTCAGATTTTCCTCTTCTTCAGCGAGCGCCTCGGCATCCGTGTAATTTGCTCCGGCATGTGCTTTCACAAGTTCCGAACGGGTTATTGCCTTTTTGAACTTCATAATTTTTTTCGCGGCAGGCGGACGCGGGTCATTGGAGTCAATGACTGTAAGCATTGCCGGAACGGGTGTTTCCAGTATTTCATATCCGCCTTCGATGGCACGGCGTGCTTTTACTTTATGCTTATCAAGGGATATGACTTCCTCTATATACGATATCTGAGGTATCTTGAGTTTTTCAGCGAGCTGAGGGCCAACCTGGGCGGTATCTCCGTCAATCGCCTGTCTTCCGCAGAGTATCAGGTCAAATTTGCCGATTTTCTTCGCGCAGCAGCTCAGGGCATAGCTTGTGGCAAGCGTATCAGCGCCGGCAAAATTTCTGTCTGTCAGAAGAACAGCTTCATCAGCGCCCCTGTACAATGCGTCGCGCAGGACTTCTGCCGCGTTAGGCGGGCCCATTGTTCCGACTACGACCTTGGCGCCGTACCTGTCTTTCAATTGAAGTGCAAGCTCAAGAGCATTAAGGTCCTCCGGATTAAAAATAGCCGGAAGTGCCGCACGGTTCACCGTCCCGTCGGCTTTCATTGCCTCACCTGTAATGTTCTGAGTGTCCGGCACCTGTTTTACAAACACGATGATTGTGAAACTCACAGCATGACCCCCGTTTTGTTTAGGATTTCTGTATATTTTGTAATTATTTTTCACATATTTTTTAACGACAAAAGACGATAAGATAGCACAAGCATGAAAAAAAGACAGCATCTCTCTAAAAAAAATTTAAAAAACGTGATGCACCGTTTTTTTTTATTTGAATAAATTTACCGGACGCAGACCGGACGGGATGCGAAGCACCTATAACTCAAGGTCTTTGAACTTGATCGTATAGAAAATTGTTATCCGGGGAACGGAGTTGACGAAGGGAACGGAGTTCCATTATGAACGCCACTCCGTGGCCCCTCCATGGGATAGATATATTAACGTATAATCGTGGGTTGCGCTTCGTCGCAACCGTTTTAAAGCCTTAAAGCTGTTTCTTTTTTTTGACCGCACCAATGATCCGGTCCAGAAGCGTGAGCGATATCCTGTCATCCATGTTGCATGAGTTCTGGAGAACTACTACACCGACTCCGCTTTCAGGGTCGAAACCCACGAAGCTCGTGTTTCCACCAATCAGACCATCGACATAGGTTACTTCGGCCCCACTTGCCGGCAGTCTCTGAATGAACCAGCCCAAGCCCATGAACTTCCCGCCGTTGGCCTCGATTCTTTTCTTGTGCGTCTTCCTCATCGGTTCGTAAAGGGGTGTTTTTACGAGGCCCATGTTTTCCTTGAGGAACAACATCATGTCTTCCAGTGTCGAATAGAGCCCCCCGGCGGCGGCCAAGTTTCCGTTCATTTCCCATGGCTCCACATGAATGCCGCGCGGAAGAAGGGGGGGAAGTTCGCCCGAATAACCGAGCGCAATCCGCCATGACTGGTCCTGCGGGACCACGAACATTGTGTTCTTGAGACCAAGAGGGCGCAGTACTTTTTCTCCAAGAAGATGCCTGTAGCCTTGTTTATCGGTTTTGGCAAGCAAGCAACCCAAAAAGGAGTAACCAATATTTGAATAGCAGTATTTGTAGTCTTTTTCGGGGTCTATTTCGGTTTCTGAAAGGTATCCCAGCAAGTCCTCGGGAGTCAGGCCTTCATAAATGTTACTGCCAGTGAAGGCGTAACGGGACGCCAGCCACAGCATCCGCAAAGTCATAGCATCCTGCGAGAGACCCGAGGAATGGGAGGCCAGCTTTTCAAGCTTTATTTCCCGCAGACTTTTGGACTTGAACTCTATCCCGTCAGGAAGGAGATCTCCGACTTCCGTTTGCGGTGAAATTATACCTTCGTTTTCAAGCTCTACCAAAAGAAGAGAAGTAAAGGCCTTGGAAACCGAGCCTATTTGAAAAAAAGTATCCTCTTTTATTGGGTATTTCGTTTCCTTGGACTTGACTCCATAAGTTAAGATCAGTTGACGTTCAGGGGTCACAATCCCGATCGCCATTCCAACAAAACCGCATTTGTCAACCAATGGCTCCGCCAGCCCGTCCACGACAATTTTAAGATCACCGCCACTGAGTAAATAATTGATGGATTCCTCCGGGGGCGGTTGAGATGGAGCTGTGCAACCACCGGCAAAAAGCAAAAAGACTGCTAGAAACACAACACCAAAAGAAGAAGCCCGAAAAGCAAGCCAAAGGCTTGCCCGCAAGTAAAATGAAAAAATGTGCTTATTACTATGCTTTTTCCTCAACATCATTCCATTTTTCCTAATAAAAATTCCCGTTTGTTCTCGTTCGAGGTCTGCTCGTCCGGAATCAGCTTCCCGCTGTAATCACCTTTACTTAAGAGCGCTTCTTTTGCAAAGCTCCTGTTTATAAATTTCTCTTAAATGTATTCTTAATACTATTTGCAGAATTCTTCAAGGTACTGCATCCATAAAGCTTTCAAAAAAGGTCAAAAAAGACACTTTTACTCAAAAAGACACTTTTTTTTATTTTTTGCTTCCGGGCTATTGCATAATTCCTTGACAAGTATTATAATTATGATTACACGAGAAATCATAAACGGCGGAGAATCTGCTTTATGCCTGTTACAATGAAAGACATTGCAAGAATGGTGGGGGTTTCCAGACCTGTCGTATCCGCTGTTCTGAATAACAGGAATAACTCCAGGGTATCCAACGAAAAACGAAAAGAAATCCAGCGTCTGGTCAAAGAATTGAATTTTCTGCCGAACCGTTCCGCGCTCCAGCTTCGCGGCAAGCCCTCGAAAACCATAGGCATATTGCAGAATTATTTTCCTTCTCCGATGCAAAGCGAAATGATCAGAATTATGGCGGACCTGTTACTGAAAAAAGGATATCAGTCATATTATGCCGGCATATCAACACAGGAACATGAAAAGGTAATTATCGATAACCTTATTTCAAGAGGCCTCGACGGCATTATAATTTCCTATCTTGGAAGCAAAATAGTTCAGGAAAATTACGACATCCCGATAGTCTCAATTTCAGAAAGAATTGAAAAATTCGATATTGCAGTCGATTTGGTGCACGGCGGATATATCGCGACTAAACACCTTATGGAACACGGGCATAAAAAAATAGGTTTCATAACAACATATATCTCTGCCAATCTGAGAAAATTTGAAGGTTATAAAAAAGCCCTCTCGGAAAAGGGTATACTTCCGGGAAAAAAATGGCTCGTACAATTGACCAGGAACGCTGATTTCGATAAAGAGCTGGAGCATCTTATCAATAAGGAAAAAGTTACAGCCTTCTGCGCGACAAACGATTATATTGCCGGTAAATTTATGAGTTATCTTGTTAAAAAAGGTTATAAAGTACCGGAAGATATCGCGGTAACAGGATTTGACGGGATGACATTTGCTGAATTTACGGTTTGTCCTCTTACTACAGTAGTCCAACCACTGAAAGCCATCAGCGAGAAGAGCGTTGAAATACTTCTGAAAAAAATCAATTCCGGCGACTATGCCAGAACTGAATCTCTGTTTTTGAAACCGCACTTGCATATCGGCAGCAGCTGCGGATGTAATAAGGATGATCTGAACTTCATCTACTGGGAAGGTACATTGCCCACCCTTGAAACTCTTCATGCGTACATTGAACCATTGCCGGAGAAATTCAAACTTGGACAGGAAGGCGGGTTATGAGGAAACTTAAATATTGGTTTTTCACCCTTATCGAGCTTATAATTGTAATATCTATAATCATGATTCTGGCTTCCCTGCTGCTGCCTGCTTTACAGTCGGCCAAAAAAGCGACAAACAGGATTGCCTGTCTGTCCAACATGAAACAGCTTGGCGTAAGTTTTCTCCAATACACCTCTGAGCAGAATGATTTTTTCCCTCCGGTTGATTTGAATAACCTTTCAGGCGGCGCGACAACGAAGTTTTTTTGGAACTGGGGGCTCATGATGCATAATGAGGAATACATTAAGAACAACAAGATTTTTCAATGTCCCTCAATAAAAAATTATTTTACATCTGATCATGCATACGGGCCGAGTGACGTGGTAAACAGTCCTTCCCTCAAATCGGCGTATCTCCAGATAGGATACGGTTACAATAATAATTATCTCGGCTCAAGGGTGGGGGCCCTTGGGGCGGCAGCAGGAATTCTTGCCCGGGCTGTTCCGGCAAAAGCCATTGAAATTAAAAATCCCTCCGGATGTCTGGTATTGGCTGAAACAACCAGCACTACTGCCGGAGGAGAAATCTGCGGACAATACGCAACTTATGTAAATGGATTATATATCAGCACCATTCATAATGGCGGCTGCAATGTATTATGGGTTGACGGTCATGCCTCCTTTATGAAAGACTCAAAAAACAACCTGAACGGCGACCTCAATGACGATAAATACTATGACTGGAATTAAAAATATTTCAATTTTTTTCTGACTGTAAAAATTCAAAATGAAAGGTTTAAATAATGAGAAAATTGTCTTTTTGCGTACTGGCATTATGTGTTTCATTTTTGATCTCAGCTGAAACGGATAATTCAAATCTTTCATGGAAAAACACTTTACAAAAAGATGACTGGCAGAGAAAATTTCCTGAAACAGTGGTTTTTGTGCGTTCACAGATGAAATACGGACTGGAAGCAAATCTTCTTAATAAATGGGTTGACAGACCGCTTTTTACTGACCCTTCATTGAAGGGGGAAGGGCCTAGAAAATACGCGTTTTATTATCCGTCGTTCGTCAAAATGCAGCAGACATGCAAAGAATACGGGCTTGACGGCTTCGCCTTTTTTCCTGAAACCTCGGGAAGGATCGGAGCGTATGAATATGCCGACCAAAGCAAAGTTAAGGATTTCCGGCTTCTCACCGAATTTCTGACTTATGACGATATCAATAAGAAAATCAAAATTGCGGAACTTGCCCTTAAAAGCCCGAGCTCACTGAAATTTAAGGATAAACTTGTCATCACTTCATACAGGGCGGACAGCGTCAGCCCGGAATATTGGAAAAAGGTTTTTGATGAACTGAAAAGTAAATACGGGGATAAATTCATATTTTTACCCGACACGGCCCGCTTTATAAGTGATGATTTGAAAGAAAAATATAGGAATAATTCCCTGAAAGATAAAGATATTGTCAGTGTTCAGGAACAATTGCGGAGCTATCTACGTGTTTCAGACGGTTTGTATTTTGCCGCCGCCGCCATGATAAAAAAAGACCGCAAATTCGATGAGAAATTCTACAGCGATTTCCTCATCAGAATATTTAAAAGCATTCTTTCCGAGCCGGAATTCAAAAATAAATACCTGGCCCTTTCCGCGTGTGTCGGACATGAAAACTGCACCAGAATAGGCTACGGGCTCAGTTGTGACGGCACCAAGACACTGCGCCATTCGTTTGAGGCCGCCATGTCCGCAAACCCCGATATCATAAATATTCCCGAATGGGACGAACAGAACGAAAACACAAGCCTCCGTCCTACAGTTTATAATTCGCTCTCTTCAATGCGCATAATGAAATATTATACCGGCAAGCTCAAAGGCAAAAAGCCGGAAGTCCTCAAAAATGATGATTTAAACATACCGAATATGATCATCAGTTACAGAAAAATCCTCGTTCTCGGCGAAAAACTGGAAATAGAGCTTCTCAATATCCCGGATTCGGAAAATAAATTTACTTACACCGTACACTTCAGCCTTAAAGATTTGAAAGGAGAGATTATCGCAGATTTTCCCGTTCAGACATTCAACGCGAGCGAAATGCAGGATATAACATTGACATTCCCTACCGAAAAAATTGCTCAGCAAGTCGTTTTACCTTGCCTTGAAATAGACTACAAAGGGAAAAAACTGACGTTTGAAGATGGTTTGCACTACGTGGATTTGAGGACAAGCTGGAACTGGGACTACAAATGGGTCAAACAGCCGTTGCGCGATTTGCTGAAACCTCTGAACGCGGAGTTTAAACTTTCATCAAAAGGAAATGACGGAACTGAAATTTTCGGCGCTTCAATTAAGACTGAAGAGCCTCTGGCTTATGTGGAAATCCTTGACAATGACGATGTGATATATTCTTTTGATCCCAAGAACGATTTTATCTGGAGGGAAAATCCGGAATACAAAGTAATCAGCATGGCATTTCAGTCATACAGTGAATATATGCTTAATGGAAGCGTTTCCGTGGAAAACGCGGACGCTAAATGGCTGCTTCCTGAAAGATTGACTCAAAAAGTATCAAACAATACGCTGAAATTTAATAAAACATCCGCGTTGAGACCCGTAAAAATACTTATTGCCATTCCTTCAGGCAGTGTGGAAAAAGCCATTATCAACGTAAATATGCCGGGGCTTTATACCGGAAAAATACCCGTCAGCAAAATTATGAAAAACCTGATATATGCGATACCGGGACCAAAGGGGTTTAATATCTCATTCAGCCGTTATATCCGCCAGTCGGAAATGCCCGGACACCTGAATACGAATGACGTGAATTTCAAGGTTGCCGCGATACCTGATCTGCCATTTTCCGTATTTCACATGCAGGCAATAGGCAAATCCGGCAAACTCTACCGCAGCAAACCTGTCCTGATGACTCATGAAACCGGGAAAAAATCATCCGTCGCCGTCTTTTCGAGTTCACAGAATTGCCCTGTCAAAATCAACGTTGACGCGGCAAGGGCTTCCGAATTGAATTACGTTTTCAATCCTGAACACGGTTCGGTGCTGATATGCGATGCCGGCCGTCCATTGTGGGGAATACTGGGCGGTTATGTTACCCTGGCTATAGAGAGAGGCCAGGATGGCAATGCCTTTATAAAAGGCGGAGCGACAAAAGAGCCTTATCCGAACAACGCAGTCAAAAGCGCTCCGGACTGGGTTGATATTGGAAACGGGAGTTATGCCTTGAAATTTGACGGTAAAGGCACTTATATAACTCTTCCGCAGGGGGTTATACCGCGCAGGGCTGGCTTCATTCTCACAATGGACATAAAACCTGAAAATCTTACAAAAAAACAGATATTGTTCGCAAACAGAGCCCATGTCCCCGGTTCAATGACGGTTTACATTGATAAAGGCGTCTTGAGGGCAAATTTTTTAAATGAAAACTTAACGGGCTATGATATTGATTCAAAAATGCAGCTCAAAGCAAATGAATGGTCAAAGATCAACATAATTTATGATCAGCAAAACTTGTGCTTCGTGGTAAACGGTAAAAAAAGCCCACTGTTCCCATGCAAAGGCCCGGGACTTTACGACACCCTGACCATAATCGGCGGATATGCTGATGCCTGGTTTGACGGATTAATTAAGGGCCTAATTATAAAGCATATAACAGAAAACTGAAAAATTTTACAAAATTGAGAACACTATTTTTCCCTCAGTTTAATTTTTTTAAAGGCTTCCCGCCAATAAAGCGTCATATATCCGTCATTAGAGATATTTCATTAGAAATTAAGCACTTAACTGAGAAGCTGTCTGGGATATATGACGTAGCTTTGACGGGCGATAATGGCGCTTTACCATGTATTATTATCTGTGAGGAAAAATTTTTACCGTCATTATTGAAAAAGCAGCTTCCGGAAGATTATAAGTTATTATGCCCCAAGCAGTCAGTGCTTTTATTCACATCTGAAAATCCCATTATCTGGATTGGAGGTAAAAATAGAAAATATCTTGAAGGTACTGTCAAATTCTTAACGGAAGTCATTGATATTCTTACACAAGGAACTTTGACGGCGGGTGACTTTCACATTCACACCCGTCATTCGGATGGCTTTGCCACTGAAAACAATGCCGTGCTTTTTGCCGTTCGCGCCAATCTGGATGTTATTGCCATCACCGACCACTATTCCATAAAAGGGGCAAAAGCCGTAAAAAAATCTTCGGGGGAAATATTTCCCGTAATATGCGGACAGGAAACATCAGACAGGAGCGGCAATCATATCCTCTTATATAATAATAACTTATCTCTTAAAAAACTTGCACCCTATAAGGTTGCCGCTCTCTGGGAAAAAGGCGTTATTGATATTGTTCTGGCGCATCCGAGCGATCCGGCATACTTTCAAGACGTTAAACGTCCGATAGGGCTTGAGGCTTTCAATTATATTTCAGGAGCGCCATTGGCAGGTATTCAATTTGCCGAAAAAATGCTTTCCAGAAAAATTGCACTTCCCGTTCTGGGAAATTCCGACGCTCATCTAGCCGAAGACATAGGGGCAGCAAGGACTTACATTTATTCTGAAACGGCATCCCCGGATTCTGTTTTGAAAAGTCTTTTCGATGGAAAAACTGTCGCCCGTTTCCAGGATTTTCTTGCAGGTGATCCCAAACTATTACCTGTTATCAAAAAACTCCTGTATTCTTCAAATCTTCTTGACGGAAAACTTCTGCCTTTGACAAAATCCGCTTTCTTTAATATGGCTGGGAAAAAATCAAAAGAAATCGTAATGGAAACAGAAAAGAAGCTTTCAGCCGGGCTCCTTGAAGTATCAACAAATAAAAAAACTTTAGTTTTTGTTGATGAGGAACCGCTTATTTATAGCAGTTCGGCACAGCAGAACGGCTTTATGCTTAAAAGTGGAAATAGCGCAAAAATTAAAATGGTAACTCAATGCAACTCAGATACAAAAGTAAAAATATTCCCTCCGAAAAGTACCTGGAAAAAATTGAAAAGAGTCAAACCCTCTTCGTCTTCAATCTTTTGCGACTGGGCAGAATGTGATTGTGCGGACACTGTTTTCAAACTGCCTCCGGATGCCCGGCATTGTCTCATAAGGACCGGAAAGATCTTTGAACGTATTCTTGAAATCAATGGAGAAAAAGAAAAACTGCTTTGTAATTCCGGCATGATCAAAAGTCTGAACAGCAGGCTGAAAAATGGAAAAAACACAGTTTCATTGCTAAATAGTGGAATGGCAGGTTTCAAATTTTTTGAGGGTATTGAACTGAAAAACTGGCAAATGCGTCTGCCGGGGAAAAACTGGGAGAACATCAAAGCCGCTTCAAACCTCCAATCCCTGGGAAAAGTTCCGAAAGACTTTTCAGGGAACATTTATTACCAGACAAAGGTTCCAGCGTTGAAATATCTTCCCACTTTGTATTTCAGTGCTTGTGATGGATATATTGAAATAATTTTTAACGGGAAAAGACTTCTGAGCAGGGGAAATGCCCACTGGGAGGACGATTTTTTTGTCGAACTGCCTGATAAAGGAGGAGGCCCTCTTATTGTGAAACTTGAAAACAGAACAGCCTTCTGCGGAATTACCGGCCCTGTATATGCGGGTATTGAAACGAATATTAAAAAACAACCTCTTACAGTGGATTATAAACAGGATGAAACGATAGTACTACTGACGCTCTCCGAACCCAGAGTAAGAGGCTTTTTGTCCGGAAAAAACGTCAAGCGCTTCGAATTTCTTGCCGGAGCGAAAACGGAGCCTCTTTACCTTCCCCCGGAACATTTATTTGAAACTCTGATTCTAAATTCATTACCGGAAGATATTTTCCCGAATATTTACCGCTGTCTAAAGTACCCGAAACCCTTTTTCAAATTTAAAAAATAGGGATGAAAAATAAGTGGAATTCTGTTTTTTTGTTTTCCTTTTTATAACTCAGGAATCTCCACATGAATGAGAGTTTGAAAAGATCTTCTCCTGAATCATAACTGATGAATGGGAAAATGTCGTTAGAGGAATTCTTTCCGTCGCTCTCATAACGGTAAAAATATTCAAGTATGGAAAAACGGCTTTTGTCTCCTTCCGATTTCCAGCGGCTTAGATAAAAAAGAATATTACCCTCGGACTTGTTTCCCTCATTTTTATGTTTGAAAAAGGGAAAAAGAAGATATTCAGTCGAAGCGGTTTCGGTTGTGAATTTACAGTCCATAAGATAAAGGCCCTCGCCAAGTTCCTCATCAGAGTCTCCTTTGTAACAGTCATACTTTTTCAGTATTTCAGCGAGTTTGGCTTTTTTCTCTGCCATATTGATATTTTCATATTCAGGATGGAATTTTACAGTTCCTTTGTAACAGTCATATTTTTTCAGTATTTCAGCGAGTTTGGCTTTTTTCTCTGCCATATTGATATTTTCATGTTCAGGATGAAATTTTACAGTTCCAATTCCTGTATTGTATATTTCCCTTATGTCATCTCTTATAAGTTTATCATCAGTATTTATAGTCCTGATACGCTTCGACGAAAACCAGAAAAGAAAGGAGAAAAGTTTTTTGCTGTAAATAGTATCATTAAATGAAAGAGGGTATTTATTTTTATTGTATTCCTCATAGAAATCAAATAAGAACAAATTATATGATACTGAACTGAACTTTTTATTCTTATTGCCGCAGCATAAATCAAATTTCTGATAGATTGGAGAAGTGTAAGTTTTTCCATATGGATCATAGATTGGAATGGAACTTATTCTTTTGCCGGCAGAATCAGTCTTGTATCTGAAGATAATCGGCCCCAGAATTGAAAAGCCATCTTCGTTCAGGTTGAGAAAAGAAAACCTGTCATGATACGAAAAAAGCGGCCAGAAACCAAACTCATTATTGCCTTCTTTCATTTCTTTAAGATGAAACAATGGAAAAAGTATATCGTAATCCGAGGATTTTTCAGTTTCCGAGTAACCTGTCAAAAATACAGGCAGCAGTACTTTTTGTTTATCAGTATCTTTGCTGTAACAGTAAAAAGGAAGAAGGAAGTTGGAGTATTTATTTTCTCTTTGCCTTTGATAATACGGAAAAATGAAAAAGATATCATCTTTCTCTTTTTTAGAATTTTCAAAGTAAGTAAAAGGAAAAAGGAAAGTCCAGATTTGGGAGTTTTCATCGTTGTCATAGATGAAGAGAGGGCCGAGCAGACTGATCATGGAATATTCATTTTTTATTTTATCAAAACTAGTTCCGGCAAGAAGTGTCAGAAGCAATTTGCTGTTATTGTCGTTCATATACAGGTATAAGGGAAAGAACCAGCTCTTTTCGCCAGAGGCCAGGAACAGCGGCCAGAAACCGCCGGAGTCAAGTGAGCCGGAGTTGTAATTCATCCAGAAAGAAGCAAAACCATAACTATTGTTGATTGGTTCATCAGGATCTTCCGTGACTTTTCCAAAATTCCACCATAAAGGCCCGAAATAAGCGAAATCTTTCGAATAGTAAGAGAGCGGTAACACTAGAAAATACTCATCGTTCCATGCCGCCGGAAAAAGATAAGTGTAAGCATTTTTTCTGTGGTAAAAAAAAGGCAGAAAGCCTGTAGTCCTCGAATTCCAGTATGCGGTAAATACCCAGCCTTCAACTTTTTCAGGGTTCCACGCGCAGAGGGGGAACAATATGGAGTATTCCTGACCTTCCTTGTTGAAGAGCGGACGTATTGCCCAGCCGTGTTTGTCTATATCAGCCATAGGCCAGAGGATGGAAGTTTTGTCATTGACCATATAAAAAAGAGGCCATGTGTTTATGCGGCTTTCATCATAATTAAAATTACCGTTTTTCAGAGGAAGAGTAGTTTCCTCTCTGAGAGGCGAAACCCTCATCATGCGGTCGCTTGACGCGCATCCTGAAACAAAGACTGTCAAAACGGCAGTCAGAAAGAAAATATTGAAAGTCTTCATGCTTGATTCCCTTTTAACTTATTTCTGAATATATCATGACATTTATTTTAAAAACAGAAGATTGGAAACAAAATTCGATTTTTCAAATAAACATTGCGCTACCGCGTTTATTCAGGTATAATAACCCGGAACAATATTGAGCAGATGGGGGGTTTATGTCATACAGGTTTGTTTCAGAATATCTTGACGATGAAAGAGTGGCAGGGCGTGTATTTGATATATTCATGCCTGAAAAAGTAACACGCGACATTGCCTTGTTTTTCGTACATGGCGGAGGTTGGAGAGCGGGATCAAGAGCCGGCTATCATCAGATAATGAGGGCTTTCAATAAACTGGGTTTTATATGCGCTTCAACCGATTACCGCCTTTCGGGTGTGAATATTTTTGAGCAGATTATGGATATACGTCATGGCTATGACGCTTTCTGCGCGTTTCTTGAAAGTGAAAAAAAACCTTTGAAAATATTCACTCACGGTTCATCTGCCGGAGCGCATTTGACTGCGCTGCTTTCTTTCGCGGCCCCGGGTGAATGTGGAGAGCCGCTTGAATATAAAGGTTATAAGTACCGCCGTGCTAAATGGGAAAAACCAATAGGAACAGCTTTGCAGGCAACGCCTGTTTACTTCAGGCCGTGGGAGGATATTTTTCCAATAATATGGGCGTCAATGCAGGACATTGTCGGTGTGCCTTATGAAAAAAATCCCGAACTTTACCGGAAGGTGGAGCCTTTCAATTATATTTCAGAGGAAACATGCCCCGTCTTTTTTCTCGAAGCGGAAGACGAACACATGTTCCCGTATGAATATATTGTTCAATTCGCAGAAAAGATGAAATCGCTGGGAAGGCGCGCCGAATACAGGACTTATACAAAGGCTGAACACGGTTTCTTTTATGACGTAACCCGCAGACAGCAGAAAGAGGCTTTTGAAGATATCCTGAATTTCATAAATTCGCTGGAAAAATAAAAAAAAGGGACTCAAATTTTAAAAATCAACATTTTCCCGAGAAGAAATTTCTATACTCTGGCACGTTATATACTGCTTCTTGTAGTGGCGATATGCGGGATTCTTTTTCTCTATTCGGCGGATGGCTCAAAACTGCTTATTGAATTGTATCTTACTGATGAACCTCATATCATTAAAGTTTCCATAATAGGAGATACCGGCGAACTCCAGAAAATCCTCAATTCGGGAGTTGACGCAAATACGCAGAACGCGAATATGTGGACTTCCCTGCATTTCGCCGCGTTCAGAGGCAAAATCGAAATTGCCAAAATGCTGTTGGAAAATAAAGCGGATGTTAACCTCAGAAATCACCGTAAATGGACACCCCTCCACTGGGCCGCTTCAAACGGACATTTGGATATGGTACGGCTTCTTGTTGAACACGGCGCCGAAATCAACGCAAGAACGGAGGACGGCTCAACACCGCTCCATTGGGCGACTTTTGAAGGCCATATCGGAATAGTCGCTTATCTTATAGAAAAAAACGCGAATATCAATGCTGAAAACAGAAGCGGCTCAACGCCTCTTGACCTGGCCGCCACCGAAGGACGTGTTGAAATAAGCATTCTGCTTCTGAAAAACGGCGCCGATGTGGAAGGCGGGAAAAAAGATATATGGAACAATCAGAAAATGGCCCGTAGACTGAAAGCTAAAATAGGAGATATAGCGACCCCTCTTTACCATGCCGCCGCCACAGGCCACCTGGAAATAACCCGTCTGCTTCTGGAAAATAAAGCCGATGTAAACGCGAGAGGCAGGTATATGAGAACCCCTCTGCATGCCGCGGCCCTTCACGGCTATGCCGATATAGTCTGTCTGCTTCTGAAAAATAAAGCCGATGCAAACGCGATAACAATAAATAATGAAACTGTTTATTCCATTGCCAAATCCGATGAAATCAGAAAACTGCTGAAAAAATAGGATTACTTATTTTCAGCCTTTGCGGAACAGTAAACTACTATTGCTTTCGCGTATTTGCAGTCCGGGGCAAGAATCGCTGTATGGGGCATATTAGCGGAAAGATAGAGAGTATCGTTTTTTTTGAGCTTGAGGCAATTAGACATTTCGCCTATGTGAAAGTTAATTCTGCCTTCGAGAAGAACGTAAAATTCATCGGCGTCATGCATCATCATTTCACGCATTTTATCCGAAGGAGAATATTCCAATATGAAAGGGTCCATTACTCTGTCTATTTTCTTGAAAGCCAGCGAAAAATATTTGATCTTGTATTCCGGACTGTCGTTCCTGATTATTTCCTCTCCGTTCAAAATGTTTCCCTGAAGATATTGGGGGGATTTCAATTCGTCCTCGAAAAAAGCCTTTACAGGCACGCCAAGTTCCTTCGCTATTTTTGAGAGCGCGCTCAGTGACGGATTTACCCTGAAGTTCTCAAGCCGGGAAATGTAGCCTTTTGTAAAACCTGTTTTCACCGCGAGCTGTTCCAGCGTCATATTCTGCTGAAGGCGTACTTTCCTTATGCTTTCGGCTATATTTGAAAGATTCATAAAATCCAAACCCCTGATTTGTTATTAAGATAGTTTCATAATACGCAAAATAAAAGTAAACAAAATTTTTTAGAAACTTATTGACAAAAAAGCCCGTATCATATATAATTTACCATAATGAAACTTTTGATGCAACAAAGGAATGAAAAAAATATGAAATTCATAGCTCACAGAGGCTATTCAGCAAAATGGACGGAAAATACAATACCCGCTTTCAAGGCTGTCCTTGAAAACAGATTTTTCCCTGAAAACATCGTCGGCATTGAGTTGGATATTCAGCTGACGGCGGACGAAAAGATGATTGTGTTTCATGATATTGCCATCGAAAAAACACCCATGGCGCAGATTGATTATAAAACGCTTTGCGGTAAAATGGCTCCGCGTAAAATTCCTTTATTCGAAGACGTGCTGGACTTCATCGCGCACAGTACCGCGCTTTATGTGGAAATAAAGGACGGCGCTTATAATAAAAATATTCTTATCAGCGCTCTGAATGAACTTCTGAAGAAATATAAACCGGCAAATGATATAATAATCCACAGTTTCAGTGTGGAGATAATGAAAAAAGCTCTGAAAGAATCCTCTTTTCCCGGTGTTGAATTTGGCTTTCTTTGCAGCAACCCTGAAAGTATAGTTTCGGCCGGTGAAGATTTTATTGCAGGAATGAATTATTTCCATCCGCAGGCAAAATTTCTGCTTGAGAATGAAGACATTTTCCTGAAATACGGCAAAACACTGAACAATGTCTGGACCGTAAATGATATTGACACACTGAATAAACTGAAAAATTCAAAATGTGCTCATCTCATCAAAGCAATCACGACTGATGATCTGGAACTGATAGGAAAATAAAAAAGCTATGAAGAAAAATAATTTTTTGAATAACGGAATTACAGCGCACAGGGGAAATTCTTCGGCCTACCCCGAAAACACAATTGCGCCTTTTGAAAGCACGCTTGAATGGATAGATCTTAACGACGGTGCCCTGAAACTCATGGCGGCAGTGAAAACTGGTTTATTTCAGATGTTACATGGGAGCGCCGGAGATTAAGGCATAATGGCGGGGCTAATATTCTTTACTGTGATGGTCATATCGAAAGAAAAACTGAGAGTAATCTGACATTCGATATCTTTCTGGCAAGATAAATTCATTTCATCGCCATCTTCTTTTCTGAAATTCTTGACAAAGAAGTAAAAGCAGGGCAGAATATATGATTCTTTTAAAAAAACAGGAAAGACATTTTATGAATATTCCGTCTGTATGGGGAGAACCGTTTAAAGATTTTCTTTCAAATAAGCTACGCGCGGAAGCGGCCGCTAAATTCAGAATTCATCAACTGCCGACAGAAAAAAAAGCATGGGAAACCAGAAAGAAAAAACTTCTTCAGCAAATATGGGAAAAACTGGGAGTTTTCATAGATCATAAGCTTGACCTTGACTATAAGGAAACGGCTTCTATAAAAATGGACGGCTATGTCATAAAAAATATCCGTTACCAAAGCCGTCCGGGAATATATGTTACGGGAAATCTGTACATACCCGATGGCAGGAAACCTTTTCCGGCGGTCGTGAACATGCACGGGCACTGGAGCCAGGGCCGTCTTGCCGAAAGGGTTCAGTCCAGGGGGCATTCACTGGCGAAAAACGGATATGTCTGTATTTCCGTGGACGCATGGGGTTCGGGAGAAAGAAGCACTGAACATGGTAAATTCGAATATCACGGCGGAAACTTGGGCTCGTCTCTCATGAATCTGGGCGAGACTCTTATGGGCGGACAGGTGGTGGATAATATGCGCGCGGTAGATTTGCTCTGTTCATTTGATTTTGTCGATAAAAAAAGGATCGGCGCAACAGGCGCTAGCGGCGGAGGCAATCAGACCATGTGGCTTACGGCCCTCGACGAAAGAATAGTTGCCTCCATGCCGGTAGTCAGCGTGGGTTCTTTCGAATCATACGTGATGAGGCAGAATTGTGTATGTGAACTCCTGCCTGACGGGCTTACATTCACGGAGGAATCCGGAGTGCTGGCGCTTCTTGCTCCAAGGGCTTTCAAAATATGCAATTGCCTCCATGATACCAATCCGACATTTTTTGTTACCGAAATGCTCAGAAGCTTCAAGGAAACTCAGAAGATATATAAAGCGTTGAATGCTTATGACAAATTTACTTATCAGGCATTTAATCTTCCTCACGGTTATTGGCCGGAGATACGTGAGGCCATGCTTGGCTGGTTTGATTTACACCTCAAAGGAAAAGGCAACGGCCTGCCAAAGCAGGAAATACCCTTTGAAACATTGCCCGAAGAAAAAGTTATGGTTTTCAAAAAGGGCAAACGCGATAAGTCTTTCATGTCCATATCCGAATATTGCCGCAAAAAAGGCGGAAGTTTGAGAAAAGATTTTCTTGCGAAAAAGTCATTTAATCTTAAAGATAAAACTGAAGAATTGAAAAATATACTCAGGATTTCCGAATGGCTCGAAACGGAAAAAGTACATGAATACTCTCAGAAAGGCATCTGGAGAAAATTCGCGCTTGAAACTTCCGGTGGAGAAATGCTTCCGGTACTTGTCGCCGAACCTCAAAAGAAAGTTTCTGAATTTGTAATATTCGCGCATCCTTACGGTAAAGAAAAAGTTTGTATTGAAGCTGTAAACGAGGCGCTGAAACAGGAAAAAGGCGTTCTTCTGACTGACCTCTGGGGTTCCGGGGAAACGCATGAAGAGACGATACCCAATTACCATGTTCTTTCCAGAGGGGCCTTATGGCTGGGCAAATCCATGCAGGGAGAGTGGGCAAAACAGCTTGAACTTCTCTGCCGTTTTGTTTCAACGCATTTCAACGTCTCAAAAATATCGATTCATGCTTACAGGGAAACAGGCGTCGCGGCATTGTTACTGAATGCCGTAAAGAATCTCAGCGGGGAAATAACCCTTGAAGAAAGCCCTGTCTCATATCTTTTCAACAAGACTGTTCCGCCGGACTTTTTCTCAATGGCGTTTCATCTGCCGGGGATGATGAAGTGGGGGGATATTTCCCTTGCCGCAGCGATGAGCAACGCGAAGATTAAATTTATCAAACCTGTTCTTTCAGACGGAGAAAAACTTTCCGCAAAAGACCTGAAAACATGGCAGAACGAATTCATTCAAGTTGCCGCAAAATGCAGGAGTAAATCCAAAACAGTATTCGCCTGATCAATTCCAGACGCAGATTATGGTGATATTGTCTTCCCCGCCGCCTCTCAGAGAGGAATTCAGGAGCCTGTGGACGCTTTCATAAGGAGTGGCTGATTCGGACATCATACCTTGAATGGTGTTGTCTTCAACGTGATTGGTTAAACCGTCAGTGCATAAGAGGTAACGGTCTCCGGGCTGTCTTTCAAAGGTATTCACCTCAGGGGCCATTTCCAGTACCGGGCCGACGGATTTTGAGATGATGTGAGCGAAAGGATGATAGGGGGCTTCTTCGGGTTTGATTATATTTTTTCTTACGAGTTCGGCGACGAAGCTGTGGTCGTCTGTAAGCTGTTCAAGTTTGCCGCTCCTCAGTCTGTAGAAACGGCTGTCTCCGGCATGTGCCACTATAACTTTATCTTTGAAAAAGATGCTGGCGACGACTGTAGTCCCCATGGGATGCTGTATCTGATACATATTATTAAGATTGTAAATGATGCTGTTGGCCTTGATTATTTCAGAGGATAGAAAATCACTCAGTTCCTTTTCAGTGGAATTTTCACTGAACTGAGAGTTCCTCCAGGAGTTGAGAACTATTCTTGTGCAGAGAGTGCTGGCGATGTTTCCGCTTTCATGTCCTCCTATGCCGTCGGCCAGCAGGGCGAAAGAGGCCGGACAGTCATTTCCTGTATAGTAGGCGAAACAGTCTTCATTGAGCATCCTGACAAGGCCGACATGGGAATCCGCGGCTATCTTATCCGGATCTATCCTGGACATAATGCTGGTATTTTCAGGGTTTTGCTGCATTAAATTACGTTTATTCTTCAATGATTTAAAATAAAACCGGTACAAGAATACCGAAACTCACGGCAATACACTTACAACTTAAATGAAAAAAAATCAAGCCCTCACGGAAATGCTTTTGAAATCTTGAAACAATCAGCTATAGTTTTAATCTTTTGCGCTCTTTGTTTAAGTTTTGTTAAAAAATTAAAAGTTTTAAGAAACACGGAGATAAAGATGAAATTTGAAATTGGCAAAATCAGAAATTTTGCCGTTGCCGGACACAGCGGCAGCGGAAAAACCTCACTTTGTGACCTTATGCTGTTCAAGTCAGGCGCTGTTGAAAGACTTGGAAGCGTCATGCAGAAAACAAGCGTTTCGGACTACACCGTTGACGAACAGGAAAAGCAGAGCAGCATACACGCTACGGCACTCAACTGTAAATGGAAAGGAACAGATTTCTTTTTCATCGATACTCCGGGATATGGCGAATTTATAGGGGAAACTATTTCCGCTCTGAACGCCGCTGAAAACACGCTCATAGTAGTGGATGGCGCCAATGGATTGGCCATCGGCAGCACAAGGGCATGGAAGCTTTCCAGGGAATTAAATCTCCCGCGTTTCATTTTCATCAACAAACTTGACGGAGAAATGGCCGATTTCAATAAGATATTGACTCAGGTTCAGGACGCGTTTGGAAAGACGGCATGTGTCCCTCTTACGATACCAGTAGGCCAGGGCAAAGACCTGAAAGGCGTAATAAATGTCATAAAAGACGGCGCTTCGGAAGAAGCAAAAAACTACCGCGAAAAGCTGATGGATGCCATAGCGGAATCAGATGAAGAACTCATGATGCGTTATCTTGACGGGCAGAAATTCAGCGATGAGGAAATATCCGCTGGACTCCATAAGGCCATACGTACGGGAAGCCTCGTGCCTGTATTTGCCGGTTCAGTTGAAAAAGATATCGGGATAACTGAGTTGATGGACAGCGTGTCAGGTCTTTTCCTGCAGCCGATGTCTTCAGGCAAAATCAAGCTCAAAGACGATAAAGAGTTTGAACCTAAAGCAGATGGCGACGGCGTGGCCCTTGTCTTTAAATCCGTGATAGATCCCTTTATCGGACAGATGACGTTTTTCCATGTCATCAGCGGTACTTTCAAATCCGATTCGGAAGTTTATAACGTTACTACCAATACAAAGGAACGTTTTGGCCCGATAATGATTGTAAACGGGAAAAACGAAGTGGCCGCGGAAGAAGTCTGCGCCGGCTGCATAGCGGCAATTGCCAAACTCAAAAGCACCAAGGTCAGCAATACATTGTGCACATCGCACTCAGCGATACAGCTTCCGCCGATTAAATTTCCCAATACCGTAATGTCTTACGCGGTTACCGCGGTAAAGAGCGGGGAGGAAGAAAAAATATCTTCCGGCCTTCATAAAATCGCCGAAAGCGATCCGACAGTTAAAACAGAACGTCATCCGGAAACCCATGAGCTTCTGCTTTCAGGTATGGGCGACCAGCACCTGAATATTGTCGTTAAAAAACTCAAGGAAACAGGCAAAGTCGAAGTAAACCTTGCCAGTCCGAAAATTCCTTACAGAGAAACCATTACCGCCAGCGGTGAAGGTCATTACAGGCACAAAAAGCAGTCCGGGGGACATGGGCAGTTCGGTGAAGTTTACATCAGAATTTTCCCGAATGAACCAGGTTATGAATTTTCCAACGACGTAGTAGGGGGGAGCATACCAAGGAACTTTATACCGGCTGTCGAAAAAGGCGTCGTGGAGGCAATGATTAACGGACCGCTCGCCGGATGTACCGTGGAAAGAATCAAAGTTTCCGTATATGACGGAAAACACCATCCCGTCGACTCTTCGGAAATGTCATTTAAGATAGCCGCCAGAATGGCGTTCCGCGATGCCATGAGCAAAGCGAAACCCGTCCTTCTAGAACCTATAATGACAGTGAAAATAATGGTACCCGATGAATATATGGGCGATATAACAGGCGACTTAAATCACAAGCGCGGACGCATTCTCGGCATGAGCGCCGAAGAAGGCCTCCAGGTGGTTACAGCGGAAGTACCTCTCTCTGAAATGGCCCGTTATGCCACGGAATTGAGAAGCATGACGCAGGGAAGAGGCTCTTTTGAGATGGAATTCACACGCCATGAAATAGTACCCGTAAATGTGGCGAACGGCATCATTGCCAATTTCAAGCAGAATCAGGATGAAGAAGCTTAATGCCTTGCATTTATGCGATAAGGTATTATTTTAGCAATCCGTTTCGGGTTTTCCGGAAGGTGGAAAGCCCTTAAAAAAGAAACTGAATTAACAGAACAAACAAAACAACAGAAGATTTTATTATGGCATCAGAACAGACAAACAATCAGGAAGCCCCCAAATTCGAAAGCTATGTGGACCTCAGCAACCTTCCTTCAATGGAAGAGCTCCTCAAAAAGGAAACAAAAAACAGCTTTGTGGAAGGCTCCATCATCAAGGGCATCGTAGTCGAGAAAAGAAGTGACGGAGCGCTTGTGGATATAGGTTACAAGGCGGAAGGCTTCGTAGCGGCTTCGGAATTCAAGGATTGGGATGATATAAAAGTAAATGACCCTATTGATGTTTTCCTTGACCAGATTGAAAACGAAAACAGCATGCCTGAAATAAGCCTTCAGAAAGCTCACTTCCTGAAGTCATGGGGCAAAATAACATCCGAATACGGTGAAGGCAGCATCATTAAAGGCTTCATGAAACACCGCGTCAAAGGCGGAATTATAGTCGATCTTAACGGCATTGAAGCATTCCTGCCGGGTTCCCAGCTCGATATAGGCCCCGTAAAAAATATGGATGAATTCCTCGGCAAAGAATATGATCTTAAAATACTTAAAATAAATCAGGAACGCAGAAATATAGTGGTTTCGCGCCGTGAACTTCTCGAAGAATCCCGTAAGGACAAGCGCGCCACATTGCTCAATGACATGCAGGTTGAACAGGTACGCAAGGGCCTGGTCAAAAATATCACCGACTTCGGCGCGTTTATTGACCTCGGCGGCGTTGACGGCCTCCTTCATATCACCGATATGTCCTGGGGCAGGATATCTCATCCTTCCGAAATGCTTGAAATAGGCCAGGAAATCGATGTGATGATACTTGATATCGATTATGAAAAAGAACGCGTCTCCCTCGGACTCAAACAGAAATCCGAAAATCCGTGGCAGGATGTCGAAGGCAAATATCCCGTCGGCACAACCGTCAAGGGCCGCGTAGTTAATATCATGCCTTACGGTGCGTTTATCGAAATCGAAAACGGTGTCGAAGGCCTTATCCATGTCTCTGAAATGTCATGGACTAAGCGCATCACAAAAGCAGGCGAAATTCTCAGCGTAGGCGAAGAAGTCGAAGCCGTTGTTTTGGATATCGAAAAAGACAGCAAGAAAATTTCTCTCGGCCTCCGTCAGAAAACACGCAATCCGTGGGAAGTGCTCGCTGAAAAATATCCGCCCGGAAGCAAGATCAAGGGTAAAGTCAGAAACATGACCAGCTATGGCGCCTTTGTCGAGATCGAAAACGACATAGACGGCATGATCCATGTGTCTGATATGTCATGGACACGCAAAATCAACAATCCCAATGAACTGCTCAAAGTCGGCGAAGAAGTCGAAGCGGTCATACTGGATATCGATCCTCAGCAGCAGCGCATATCCCTCGGTCTCAAACAGATTGAAGATGACCCATGGGCAAAAATCGATGAGCTGTACAAAATCGGCGATGTCGTCAAAGGTAAGGTTACCAAAATTACCGCTTTCGGCGCTTTCATCGAACTTTCACATAAAATTGACGGCCTTATCCACATTTCCCAGATAAGCAAGGATCACGTCGAAAAAGTCAAAGACGTCCTTACTCTCGGGGATGAAATCGAGGCCAGAGTAATCAAGATTGATAAGGAAGAACGCAGAATAGGCCTCAGCATAAAGGCGCTTAAGGAAGACTTCTCGGAAGCCGACCTCAAGGCCGCAGGCGAGGAAGTAACTGCCGCTCTGCGTCCCGGCGAAGCCATGGTGGACATGGGCGAAGTCATCGGTTCTTCCCTTGAAAGCCTTGATGTAATGCAGAACAAAAACGAATAAATACGTTTCAGAAAAATGCCGGCATTGCCCGGCATTTTTTTTATCGTAATTTTATTTTTTTGTGCTAGATTAGCAGGGTCAGTCAATTAAACAGAAACCAAATTGAGAACAGCAGTTATGGACATCAACAAAGATAATGAACAGTTGTTTTTCGATTTTTCAGGAAATAAAACTACTGAAAGCAAAGACGCTATAAAAAGCTTTGAGCTTAAAAGGGCAGTTATGGGATGGCTCATTCCCCAGTCTCCTTCCGGCCTTGCCGTCGGTGTTCCTACCAGAATATCCAAATTCAAGGCTGATATAGCCGCGTTCTGGTCTATTCCGAAAAGAAATTTAATGAAGCCTGAAAAAACTGTTATTATTGAAGTACGCCATGATCGGGAAAACTGTTGGCCTGAATGTTCCCACAAAGAGGAATTGCTTCCCAAGCTTAAGGAAATGAAAGAATTTAAAAAGTCTCTGGAAGAAAAAATATGCAGGGAAGAGCCTCACCTTAAAGATACTGACAACCTTTTTGACGAATATGAAAGCTGGGATTTTACGAACTCGAAAAACAAAGACTACCATAAATGTTGCCGCCAGATAGATGAAACAGAACATGCTTTGTATAACGGCAGCAGGTTTGAACAGATACGCAGAGCTAATACGGCCGATTACCTTTATCTTGCCGTGCCTTCCGGAGCAGTGCATCAGCATGAACTCGCGGACGGCTGGGGGCTTCTTTACATCGAAAAAGATATGAGCGTAAAACTCGTAAAGGGGCCTGACAGATGGACTTGTCCGGAAGAAAATAAGCTTCATCTTATCCAGAATATAGCGATATCTTCCAGTAAATGTGTTCTTTTTGCCAACGGTATCAGGGAAGACGCGAACGGTTCCGTATTCTTTACTCCCATCCCGAGAAAACGCAGAGGGGTGATAAGGATTGAGAAATAAGCTTGTCAAAAAAGCGCAGAGATCCATAAGATACATACTGGAGGCCGCGTCTGTATATGTCTGCTACCGTCTGATAAGGGCGCTTCCGCGTCGAGTTAATTTTTCCATTGCCTCCTTTTGCGGCTTTCTCATGTATTCAAATCCTTTTTTCAGGAAGCTTGTCAAAGCAAACCTGAAAATTGTTTTTCCTGAAAAAACTGAACGTGAGATAGGGCTGATTGCCAGAAAAAGTTTTACAAACCTGATTTTGTCCTTCCTCGAGCTCGCGTATTTTACAGGGCGTCCTGAAACAGTCAAAAAATACGTTTACCTTCCCGATAGAATCAACAAAGAAATAAACGATTTCCATAAACAGGGAAAAGGATTTATTTTTGTGACCCCTCACCTGGGTAACTGGGAAATAGCCGGAATGATGTTTGCCAATTTTTTTTCAAATATACCTTTTGCGGTAGTTGCAAGGGTTTTTCCAAATCCTTACTTGAACAAGATACTTGACCTGGGAAGGCTTTCTCACGGGAACAAGGTTATTTCTGCCAAAGGCGCTATAAAGGGAATGGTGCAGGCGCTGAAAGAAGGATATTTCATGGCCACCCTGATAGATCAGAATACCCGTGTGAGGGATGGAGGTATTTTTGTAAACTTTCTGGGCCTTCCGGTGCCGAGCAGCAGGGCCCCGGCGATGTTTGCCAGAAAGATGAATGTTCCCGTAGGTGTAGGGGGATGTGTCAGGCATGGGCTTAAATATGAAGTCATTTTCGAGTTTGTTCACAAAAAAATAGAAGATTATAAAGATGATACCGAATTAATTCAGGATTTGCTGAAAATTACAGAATCCTACATAAGAAAATATCCGGAACAGTATCTGTGGTTTTATAAACGTTTCCAGCATATTCCAATGGATGCTTCAGAGGATTTAATCAAAAAATACCCCTATTACGCCAGCATTCCTAACGAGAAATTCTATAGGAAAAAGGGTGGCGACTCTTAACAGAGTCTCTTGGCTTTGTCAGAAGACCTGATTGCCTCTGTTGCCAGACACATAATCGCTGAGGTGTCTGATTTTTATCTCATCTTCCTCATGAAGTGCTTCAATAATATGGCGGTTGGAAAGAAGCGCCACGACTTTTGAATTTTCGAGTACGGGAATATGCCTTATTTTCTTGTTGGTCATAACTCTCATCACATAATCGACGTCATCGTTTATATCAGCCACAATAAGGTCTTTTGTCATTATTTCACTGACTTTGAGATTTCTGGTATCGCCGTTGTCCGTACAGAGACGCCTGACTATATCACGTTCGGAAACAATACCGATATATTTCATGGGGTTGCAGCCGGGTTCATGTATCAGGAGTGCGCCGGCATTGCATTCCACCAGCTTTTTGGCTGTATCAAGAACAGTCGCGTTTGCCGGGACAGTATATATTCTGTTATAACGGTTTTTAATAAAAACTATTTTTGAAAGTTTCATTTCATCGCTCTCTTTTTAAAGTTGTTTTCTATAAGCAAATTACCTGTCCAATCCCTGATAATATTATACCACTTAAATAAAATGAAAACAAAAAAAAAATCAGTTATTTTCGACAAAAAAGTTTTCAGAATATAATATATATAGCAGGTATTTTAAGAATATTTTGATAATGGGTACAAAAAGTATCCAAAAAATTAAGGTTTTTTAGAACAGTAGAGTTTTTATTTATACTCGGCGAATGTGAATTCGAGTTCTATTTTTTCGTATGCGGGTTTAGGGAGATTGTTTTTGCAGTCCTCGTTGTAGATTTTTGACCTTATTATCAGGGCTACAGGCTTTTTGCCTGAATTTTCACGTATCAGCTTGTTCAGTTCCTCAACCGAAATAAAGCGGTGCTTGGAATCCTTGTAGCTGAAACCATACTCGAGTTCGCCCTTTTCCATCACCAGATAAACATCATCACGTTTGTAATACCAATTTACGGCGCCGATAATGCTTTTGTAGGAGACTATAATGGTATCTTTGTTTATCATCGGAGCATGGCGCATAAGGAAATCACCGGGAGCTTTTCTTTCCTTTACCTGATCAGGAAGAATGAAATGGGAAACAAACATCAGCACAAAAGGCGCGGCACAGAAAAGAGCGAGCTTTTTCCTGTAATCAGATGCCTTGAATGAAAGAAAAAGCAGGGAACCCCATGACCAGAAAGCAATAACGCCGACAATCCATTTCCATGTTTCGGCCTTGCTGAAAGCGGTTACGGGAAAACCCGTTGACTGGTTTATCAGGAAAAGCAGACCGCCTATGCCGAAAATTGATGCCATTATAATAGCCGTGACGTCAAAAGTCTTTCTGAAACCACCCTCGAAATATCTTACAAGCCAGCCTGAAAACAGTATTGAGAGCGGCGCGAAACATGGCAGTATGTATGTAGCCAGCTTGCCGTTTGACGCAGAAAAAAAGAGGAAGCCTAAAATAAACCAGCATAGAAGATAACGGGTAAAAGCATCCTTTAAATCACTTTTGCGGAACCCCATGAAGGCGGCAGGTAAAAGAAATGTCCACGGAAGCGCCCCGAGCAGAAGCACAGGAACAAAAAACCAGAAAGGCTCAGGATGTTGAAATTCATTGCTGCTGTCGATAAAACGCTTTATATGTTCGACCCATACAAAGTAATTCCAAAAATCGCTTTCCCTGAAATGCACGCTGATGCACCATGGCAGAGAAACCACAAGCACCATTATCAGAGGCAGCCAGGGAAGACGGAAAAGCAGTTTCCAGCGTTTCTCCCATAAAAGAAACGGAACAATGGTCGCCACCGGCAGGACAAACGCCAGAAAACCTTTCGTCAGGAAAGCCAGGCCGCAGAATATCCCGAAAAGGCATAGAAATACAAATCTTTTGTATCTGACCTCAGAATAAGCATAGTAAAATGAGAAAAGCGCGGCATTCAAAAACATTGTAAGCATACTGTCCATGACATTAAAAGTGCCTACAAAAAAGACTTCCTGACAGGTCAGAAAAATGGCGGCGGCAAGAACTCCCTGAGTCTGAGACTTCCTGAACTTGGCGGCGGCAAAAAATATCAGAAGCGCCGAAATACCTACGGAAAGAGCGGAAGGAAAACGCATGGCAAATTCGTTCTGCCCGAATATCTTCATGGATACGGCATTAGCCCAGTAAGCCAATACGGGTTTCTCAAAATATCTGAGCCCGTTGAAATGAGGAACTGTCCAATCACCGGACTGGAGTATTTCCCTGGGAATTTCAGCATAACGGGTTTCATCAGGTATTATAGCGGGCCTGTAGCCGAGCGGCAGAACATATATAACGATAAACAGGATTATCGCGGTAAATAAAAATTTTTTCAAATCGGGAACTTCCTTTCTACAAATCAAAAGAACGTAAAATTAGTTTGCCAACGGAAAAAATCCAGTTCCTTTTATCCGAATACTATGAAATAGAGTTTTACGAGTACCATTATCAGCACTGTGAGAAGTATAAACGAGAAATATTTTCTCACAGACCTGCCGGAAAGTTTTCTAGCTATGTTCGTACCGACAGACGTCCCGAAAAAGGAACCGAAAATCAAAGGCAACGCTATTCCATAGTCTATATTCTTGTCAATTCCATGTCCCAGAGATGAAAAACCCCCCGCCGCGAATACTGTTATCAGGCTTGTACGTACAGCGTATTTTGTCTTCTGGCCCACCAGATAATAGAGTATAGGCATCATTATCACGCCTCCGCCGATACCCAGAAGCCCGCTTATAAAACCTGTGAAAACCCCGAGAATCACCAGCACGGTAATGCTGAAAGCGCCTGAAGGAATGGAACGGAACTTCATAACAGGAGGTATTTGAAGAAAGGATAAAAAACCTGTATGGTCCTCTTCATCCTCCCTCCGGCTTACTTTTTTGAGAAAAAAGTTGTCTATGATCAGCCATGCCGAGACAAAAGTTATAAAGACGGCAAATATCGAAAGGAGTATGATCTCTGAAGCCGGAATGCTTCTCGAAAAGACTGCAATCATGCCCATTTTTTTTGTAAGCCTTACGCAATATGTGCCTAAAAACGTTCCCGGAAAAATTCCGGCCGCCATCAGCAAACCAACCCTCATACCTATGAATTCCCTGTCCATCTGCCGGCAAAGGGCAAAAAAGGAAGCCCCGGCAATCTGGAGGGAACTTGTGCCTACGGCAATCTGCATGGGCAGTCTCATGAATATGTTCAGAGCAGGAGTTATTATGAAGCCGCCTCCGGCCCCGAAAATACTCGTCAGTATGCCAACACCAAATCCAAGAAAGGCGCTCACAATAAGAGAGATGTAATTTTCAAAAATATGACTCAAAAAGGTTGTACCTTAAAAAATAACGTAATTCATATAAAGAAAAGCTGTATTTCAATTTAGACAATAGTAAATTAAAATCAAGAAACAATCAGGAATAAGACTAGATTTATGAATATATCGGTAATATGTATTGGAGATGAACTGCTCAAGGGAGCTACTGTAAATACAAACCTGGCCTTTATAGGCAATGAACTGCTTTCCATAGGCATAATTCCCTTCAACTCAATGACAGTGCCAGACGAAAAAAACGCCCTGACAGGAGCGCTTGATTATCTTACGCCCCTTTCCGACGTGATTATTACCGTCGGAGGACTCGGCCCGACAGCGGACGATATCACAAAAAACGTAATCGCCGGATATTTCAAACGCTGTTTCAGGAAAGATGAAAAGGCCGCGGAAAATATCATCGACAGATGGAACAGGTTCGGCCGCAGAGTCGCCTCTGAAACCCTAATGTCCCAAGCCCTCGTACCTGAAGGCGCGGAAGTCATTTACAACAAGGTCGGCACCGCCCCGGGCATATGGATGGAAACGGAAAAAGATAAACTCCTGATAATGCTTCCCGGTCCTCCGGTTGAACTAAAACCTATGGTTTCAGATTTTGTGGTCCCGCGCCTGAAGGAAAAACTTAAGGTCAAACTCCATACTGAACTCTTTCATGTGGTCGGACTGCCCGAATCACTTGTGGAAGGAAAAATGCTGCCAGTCATTTCTGAAATGAAGGATTTGTCCGTGGCTTACTGCGCCTCCCCCGGTGAAGTCAGGGTTTTTCTCACAAGCCTGAATAAAGACACGATTGAAAAAATGTCCGCCGAAATGAAGAGAATTTTCCCCGAGAATATTCTTCTGTCCGCTCATAATTCACTTGTTGAGGAAATATCACAGTTGCTCAGAAAAAATAAGTTGACGGCAGCGACGGCGGAATCATGCACCGGCGGAATGATAGCCGCGGCAATAACGGAACTCCCCGGTTCCTCGGATATTTTCAAAGGTTCGATTGTCGCGTACAGCAACGAAGTCAAGGAAAATATACTCGGCGTCAGGCATGAAACTCTGGAAAAGTACGGCGCTGTAAGCTCCGAATGCGCTTCGGAAATGCTTGATAATGTGTGTGATAAATCCAACACTGAAACAGGCATCGCAGTTACAGGCATAGCCGGGCCCGGAGGAGGAGGACAGAAACCAGTGGGACTGGTTTATATAGCCGTGAGATTCAAAGACAGGAAAATCGTCAGGGAATATAATTTTTTGGGAAACAGGGAAATGATAAGGCAAAGAACCGTATCCATGGCGTTTAATCTTTTCAGATCTCTTATTTTGAATTATAGTATTTAAGTCCTTTTATAAAAATATGGAGGTGCGGAATGCCTGAAATGAAACAGTCAAAGATGTTCCATTTTCTCAGGGACGGAAAGATTGAGGATTTCAACAGAGAGCTCCAGCGCGGGACCGCTGTCGATCTCGAAAACGCTGACTTGAGAGGCGTTGACCTCAGAGGCTGCAACCTCAAAGGGGTAAGTCTTAAAGGCGCTTATATGAGCTATACAGACCTCAGAGGCCTGGACCTGAGGTTTTCAAATCTTGAGGGCGCAAGCATCAAAAGCGCGAAAATCAGCGGCGCGTACTTTCCTGAAAACATCATGCCTGAGGAAATACTGATGTCCGTTACTCAAGGCACCAGAATGCGCACGGTAAAGCATCATGTATATGAAGAAAAAGGCAAAGAACAGTAAAAATGCCCCTGCTTGAAGTAAAAGATCTGAAGACATGGTATCCCCTCCGGGGCGGCTGGTTCGGACCGCGCGCTTATGTTAAGGCTGTTGACGGGGTTTCTTTCAGTCTGGAAGAGGGTGAAACCATAGGGCTTGTGGGAGAGAGCGGATGCGGAAAAAGCACACTTGGAAAAACCCTTGTCCGCCTGGAAAACCCAAGTTCTGGAAGCTTCAGGATTGAAGATGTGGAGATGGCAAAACTCAGAGGCCGCGAATTACGGAAAATGCGCCGCAAATTCCAGATGATATTCCAAGACCCCTACGGTTCCCTCAATCCCAGAATGACAATCTTTTCAGCCCTTGACGAAGTACTGTCCTTCCATACGGATTTAAATAAACACGGACGGACAGAACGCATAGCCGAACTTCTTAATCTTGTGGGCCTTAACGCCGAATGCATGTACAGATATCCCCATCAGTTCAGCGGCGGACAGAGACAGCGTATCGGTATAGCCAGAGCGCTGGCTGTGGCCCCGAAAATGATAATAGCCGATGAACCGGTCTCAGCCCTTGACGTAAGCGTTCAGGCACAGATAATAAACCTGCTTAAATCTATTCAGGAAAAAACAGGAGTCGCGTATATTTTTATAGCGCATGACCTGGCGGTAGTAGAGCATATCAGCCGCAAAATAATGGTCATGTACTTGGGTAAAATTGTTGAAAGCGGTTTCAGCCGTGATATTTGCGCAAATCCGGCGCATCCCTACACTAAAGCCCTTCTTTCAGCAATACCAACCATAGACGCCATCACCCGCCGCAAAAGAATAATACTTCCCGGCGATATGCCCTCCCCCGTAAATCCGCCTAAGGGATGTCCGTTCAATCCGAGATGCCCCATTGCCGTTGAAAAATGCAGGACTCAAGTTCCTCCGCTTGAAAAAATATCTGAAAATCAACATTTCAGCGCGTGTTTTTTCTCCAACCCAGGGAAATAAAAATATCTCTTGCAAAAATCTTATTCATGGAATATATTTCTACCCCGTTTCAGGAGGAGTGGCCCATATCGTTTTATCATGCGTATTGTTAATAAATAAGGTTTTATTAAAATGACTAATTATTCCTGCCCGCACTGCGAAGCTGAATTTGACGCAGTAGTGAGCAAAGAAGAAATATTGTTTTGTCCTCATTGCAATGAGGCTGTCGCGTTACCGGATGAAGAAGAATTATCAGCTGGAAGCAAATTGGGCGGATTTGAAATCCTGAGCCTGGTCGGCAAAGGCGGCATGGGTTGTGTTTATCTGGCAAAGCAGATATCCATGCACAGAGAAGTCGCGTTGAAAGTCCTCCCTAAAATATTCACACAGGATAAAACCGCCGTTGACCAGTTTCTTAACGAAGTCAAAACTTCAGGGCGCATGGAACACCCGAATATCGTAACAGCTATTGACGCCGGAGAAGCAGATGGAGTTTACTTTCTGGCAATGACTTATGTGAAGGGTGAAGATCTGGAAAGCAGAATTAACAGGATAGGCCCCCTTCCAGAAAAAACAGCACTGAAATATACTCTTCAGATAGCAGATGCCCTTAATTATGCCTGGGAAAAACATAAGCTCCTTCACAGAGACATAAAGCCGGGAAATGTAATGGTCAACGAAGACGGAGGCGCTTACCTTCTTGATATGGGAATCGCTCTTAACATAGGCGACGCCTCAAAAAATCAAGACCATGTAGAGGGCTCCCCATTTTATATGAGTCCCGAACAGTCAAGAGGCGAACCCCTTGACTGGCGCAGCGACCTCTATTCGCTCGGAGCATCCCTTTATCATCTGATAGTCGGAAAGCCGCCCTACGACGCGCCGGATATTATGCGCATTGTGGAAATGCATACAGATTCTCCTTTTCCTGAACCGAAAAGCAGAAACCCTGACATAGAAGTATCAAAAAGAACTACTGCTCTTTTACAAAAAATGATGGCGAAAACACCCGACGAACGTTTCAGCTCATGGAAGAATTTCCAGAAAGAAGTCAATAACCTTCTGAAAACCGAAACAAAGGGACAGAAGAGCATTACAAGCAAACTGAAAAAGTCGCCCCAATTGCCAAGCGGCGGGTATTCAGGCGTAAAATTCGACTACAAGAAAAAAAGCTCCTTCATGTCCTTTCTTTCCATCGGACTTTTTATTATATCCCTGTCGGCGGGAGCTTTCTTTTTCATCAAATTCCTTAACAATAAACAGGCGGAAGACGCCCTGAAAAGAGCGGAGCTTTTTATTGAAAATCCCGAATGCGACTATTCAAGGGCCCTTGACCTTTTCAGCGAGGCCAAACTCCGTTCCGATAAAATCCTGGTAGAAGAGGAAACCCGTCGGAAAACAAACGCCGGATACGAAAAATGCAAACAAATTCAGGAAAAGAAAATTAAGGAAAAGGAAATCCTTAATACGGCATTGAAAAAGGCGGCTGAAACTTACGGGGAGGCAAATAATCTTTACAAGGAAGGCGTAACCCTGTATAACGCTAAAAAACCTGACCATTCCAAATATGAAAAAGCTTTGAAAAAGTGCAAGGAAGCATCGGCAATACTTTCTCCGGTATCTTCTGATTCCCCTAATATTCAGGGACAGATAATTGCTTTCGCCGACCGCATCTCCAAACTTGAAAAATCCATAGAATTCAGACGCACGGAAGAAAAAAGAAAAGAAGAGGAACGCAAAAGGGCCGAAGCCGCCCGCAATGCCGCCGCCGTCGCCGCAGAAACAGCAAAAAGTAACGCCGTTTCCATGGAAGAAAATAAAAAAAAGGAAGAGCAGCAGAAAGAACTTCAACAGCAGCAGGAAGACTTGAGTGTATTAAGAAAATCACTGGAACTCAAGAAAGACAGAATAAGAACAAATTTTGTAGTCTATGGCAGGGAAAGAAAATTTTCCGGTCTGAAACGTCTGATTGCCCCGGAAGACGCCCCCGGCAAAGCATATTTGAAGGGTGACACCGACGCGTTCAACGGCTGGATTTCAGATGTGGTAGCCAAAATAAACGCCATTGAAAAAATATGGGATTCCATCTCCAACAGTAGTAAACATTTTGCGGGAACTAAAATAAAAATAGAGGACCAGGACGCTGAAATTCTGAAAATAGAAAAAAGCGAAATTTTCTTTAAAGCCCCAGTCTCCATAAAGATAGACGGGAAAAAAGCCATAGTAAGCAAAACCGCGTTTGAAAATGTCGAGACAAGATTTATTTTCCCGATCCTGAAAAAGGCGCTTGATGAGGCTGGAAAAGACAAGCTTCTGATTGACATTCTTACATCCTCCGGAGAATTCGCCGCCGCTAATAAGCTGGCTTCAAACGAAGATCAGAAGAAGGAAATTTCCGAGACCGCCTACAGCTATATCAAATTCTGTATAAGAAAAGAATACAGCGAATACAAAATAGACCGCAAAGCATCTGCGAAAAGGCTTGAGGAAATCAAGGAAAAATATGAAAGTCTCCCTGAATATTCCAAAGCTCTGGAAGACGCGAAGGCTGAAAATAAAAAATAAGCTACTGCTTTTACCTGTCTAAACTAAAGGTGCTTTATTATAACCATTGTCTGGTCATCGAGCTGGTTTTCCTGATTGCCCGTGAAGTCATCTACGGATTCAATTATCCGGTTGATTGTTTCTTCAGGTTTATCATTGGTCATGCATGAGTTGAGGTATTCTTTTTCAAGTCTGTCGTTACCGTATTCTTCACCCTTTTCGTTTATGGCCTCACAAAGACCGTCCGTAAAAAGAAGTATCGACATGTCAGGCGTAAACTCAAGCGATATAGTGTCAAAATTTGAAAGTTCATTCGGAAGTATCCCCAGAGCTGAACCTGAAGGGAATATTCTCCTTATATGATCTCTCACATAAAGAAAAAGACCGGTATGCCCGGCCCTCGCGTATTCAAGAGTCGAATCCTTCTTATTCAGAAGACAGCACGCCAGCGTGATGAAACGCTCCTCATCGGTATCCCTGAAAAGATTATAGTTAAGGTCCCTGAGAAGTTCCTTGAGGTTTGTGAAACGGTCAACGCATGAACGTATGAAGCTTCTCGTCATGGCCATTATCATACATGCCGGTATGCCTTTTCCGCACGCGTCACCTATTACTATCAGGAGCCTGTTTTCATCAATCTGAACGAAATCGTAAAAATCCCCGTTTACTTCCTTCGATGAACGGGTGAATGACTGAACGACAAACTGGTCCCAGGACGGAAATGTCTTCGGAAGGAGTGACGCCTGAAGCTGTCTGGCAAACTCAAGTTCCTGGCTTATGCGCTGCTGTCTGCTCAGGTTTGAGTAAACCTGCACGATATTTTGCGCAAGCACCACCTGAGAGGCGATGAACTTAAAGTTGCTGAACTGCTCGGCGGAAAAAGCCCTGTCATTCCTTCTGTTATTAACCGCGCATATTACCCCGGTCACATTCGCGTCGCTTATGAGCGGCACAGCCATCATGGTCCTGATAGGCACTACCGTATCCGTACCGGAAATTCTGGGGTCCTTGGAAGCGTCTTCAAGGTACAGATAATCTTTTTTCGCCGCTATTTCTCCTATTATGCCTTCACCGATTTTTATTTTTTCCCTTTTGAGGGACTCAAGTATGTAACGGGGTTTGGTCATGACATACTGGTTTGATTTGTGGAGCGGCGGAAACGCGCCTGAAACACCTGCGGCTTTCAGATATTCCCCCTCTAAGAAAAAAATGCATATTGACTGGGCTTCAATCAAGTCGGCCACATAACGGGCTGTCATATTCATGGAACTGTCTATTTCCTGAACAGTTCTCAAATTCTGTGAGAAAAGGCTCAGAAAATTTGTTATCTCCGCTTTCTTGTGCAGAGCATCCTCAATTTTTCTCCTCAGTATATTTATTTTGGCTTGCAGGACAGTAAAGTACAATGCCCATAGGACAAGGACAATCCCGCAGAATATCAATGCCTGTATCGGAAAAAACATAGCAATTCCATCTGTTTTTTTAATTAAAAAATTCTATTAAGATAAGGTTCTGAAACTAATTTTCAACTTCATGGGAGTAACCGGACCATGTTTTGAGCGCAAATATTATCTTATGGTAAAGGGAACGGAAATAGCCCGGAGCGTATTTTGTATAATCCGAAGTATAAAAATTCTTATCCTGGCTTTTCCAGTAAAAATTGAAAACATCCTCAAGTTTCTTTGACCCTGAAAAATCACCTTCAACGTATATCGCCGATATCAGATTATATCCTCTGAGTGATTTGAAATTCGTCCCGGATGAACACAAGAGTATTTTGCTGCTGCCTGTTTCATTATTGAAAATATGAAGAAGCGAGACTTTTGTGGAACATCCTTCCAACCAGCGTATTTCCATGTCCTTGTTGGTGTTTTTGTTATCCAGATACAACTCTTCGGCAGACAGAAAATTAGGATCTTCAGGCTGTGAAAATAAATTCCGGTTTTTGCCGAAGATTATCCTTATCCCGCATTTTTTAGAATTTGCGGCGTTTATGAGCTTTATTATTTCATGGTCATTTAAAGCCCCGGCGATTATATCTATGGTGTCGCCTCCTGAAATACCTGCAAGCATCCATTCCATTTTTATCCCAACGGCTTCTTCCGTGAGAAATTCCATCCATAATCTGCTGCCCCCGGATGCCTGTCCCTCATGAATATCTTTCATCACCAGTTCCACATGCCGGAGGATTGAAGTCTCACCGTCACTAGAAAGCCCGTTTCCTTTTTTTGAAAGGAATTCTCTTGCAATAAAAAGTTCACTTTTCAGAAGGGGCATGACGGGTCCGCCTTTTACAAGGGTCGCTATCTGCAAGTCATCGGGCTGGGTGTTCGGATTGAGAGTTCCCGTTATGGACTCAAAGCCTGAAGAAGTTTTTGCTATTATTATATTTCTTGCTGATTTTTTGCCCTGCCATACTTTTAATTGCTCCCTGCATGAGATCCTGACCTTTGTACCGTCCGACATACTTTTGCTGAAACGCGGGGCCGTAAACCAGTTGTGTTCCGGCAGCAGGTCTATAAGCTTCACCGCGAAACGGCCCGCAGGCCCATAAATCCAGCGGTAATCCCTCTGCGCGTCCCTTTCCGTAAAAACAATATCAATCCCCAATTTCAGCAATTCTGAATACAGTTTTCTGTACTTTTCAGTGGAATACAATTCCTTTGAATCCGTTATTATCAGAGTATAAAGCCCGGGTTTAGCCTTTTTCGCGTCTATGAGCGCGCGATAAAAGAAATTTTCTTTTTTCTTTTCATCCTTACTGAACAGTGCGGGAAAATCGGAAATATCTATCAGCAGAAAAGTTTCAGCGTTTCTGAAGAGTCTTGTCAGCTCTTTTTCTATATTGCCTTTTTCGCTGTTCGATACCAGTATCTTTATCTGGTCCTCATTAACAGGTATCCTGTCAGAGCTTATATTTGTGCCGGGAAAAGGTTTGTAGGCGGCAACCGAAAGTGCCGCCGCGACAAGATAAATCGCAAAGGCAAAAAAAGTTACCACAGCCGATATGACGCTATATTTTATAATAAGCGGCAGAAAGGAATTCTTTTTCCCTTTTTCTTTTCCCGCCGCTTTTGTCTTTTTCGTCGCCATTTTAAAATTCGCTTTTAAACTGTATATTTAACTTGAACATGATATTTTATAATATACCCGGCCGGGAATGCTAAGAAAGTATGTTTGTTAAAATTTATAGTTAAAAAGGATTTAAAAACTCAAAAATAATACCTGAATTAATACCAGCCGTATTTGTGAACTGCCTGATACATCGCCAGCACGTTTTCAGCCGGGGAATTGTCCTGCAACTGATGAGTAGGCGCAAAGCAATAGCCGCCTCTGGGCATCATTATCTCAAGGGTTTTGCGGCAATATTCGTCAACCTCAGCCGGGGTTCCATAAGCGACCGGGCCGGCAGTAGAAATACAGCCGTGAAAGGCAAGACGTCCGTCAAATCTTTTTTTGAGATATTCCGGAGACATGTCTTTAGCCTCAGGTTGCAAGGTGTCTACTGCATCAATTCCCATTCCTATAAAATCTTCATATGCCCAACTGCTTGATCCGCATGTGTGTATCATTACCGGAAGATTGTAAGATTTTGCGAGATCAATAAACTTCTGATGGCGCGGCTTTATGTGTTTACGGTAAAGCTCAAGACTTATTAATGGTGCGATTTGAGTACCGAGATCTTCCCCCATCCACAAAAAATCTATCAAGCCACCTGCTTTTTCCAGTGTTCTTGAAGTAATTTCAAGTTGCAGATTAATTTTTTTATCTATTAAGCACAATCCTGCAGGATCATCCGTTATCAGGTCTATCAACACCTGTTCCATGCTTCTTAACATACCGGTGCTGTTTATTACATCTGCCAGTCCAGCTCCGCCAACATACAGTGCGTATTCCGATTGCTTTTTACATTCTTCAGGAACACTGTCGTATTCATAATCATCCGGAGACGGAAACGGCCATCTTACAATGGCTTCACAATCTGCATCTCTCAAAGGAAAATCACAGTAATCCCAATAACCGCCACTTTCATGCTCAATCCACTTTGTTCTAATTCCATTTTGAGGGTTGACATTCAGTCCTGGAATTTCTTTATGAAGGCGTGTACCTGTATATTTAGCTGAAACTCCCGCAAAATCAATACCGACAGCCTTTTTAAACTTTTCATTGTCATCAATCTTAATACCCAGCAGTTCTTTAAAACGTCGACCTATCCCTGGGTTTGACTTATAATTTACCGGAACCCTGTCAGGGATACCTTTGTTAAGTGTTATCAAAACCCTTTCCTTTGAAGAAAACCCGCCATTACTTTTTATCAAAATCATAATTTATCTCCCAATTATATTGGTAACGATTATAATTAATTTTATGAAAGAAAACAATGGATAAAAATTCTTCTTTTTGTAATATAGTTGCAAAAAAAGCACATATAGTGTATTTATATACTATTATGAGTATCAACAATAAGCCAGCTCCTGACGCTATAGTGCTATATGCAAACTATGCGGTATTTTCTCCGGGAAAGACGATCACTCATTCCGGGAAGGTTCAAAGCCGTATGCTGCTCTGGTGTAAAAACGGGAAGGGCATTATAACAGTAAATGGTGAAACTTTTCCATTTTCAGCTGGCCGTTTTTTATTCATTCCGTGGAACCATATGATTTATTACAAAGCAGATGAAAAAGACCCTTTTCTTCTAGCAGGCATTCATATTGTTCCCGAACTGAAAAAGAGAGGAAATATCCATTACAAAATTTTTCACGGGGAAATAAATGATTTAAAAGAATATAAGAAAAGGAAAAACACCGGAATTCCAGACTTTTCTTCTGTTTTTTCAGGAAATCTTTTCATGAGCCATACGCTTGAAATCCTTGCGGAATATATAATCGCATGGTTTCAGAAGGAACCAAGAGAAGAATTCATAGCTCGCAATCTCGCTCATCTTCTCATATATGAGCTGATGAAAGCAAAAGAGAACCAATCCGCTTTTTCCGATAAGAAACCCCAGGAACTGCAAAAACTCCTCTTATATATGGAAAAAAACATTGAAAAAAAACTTCAAATATCTGATCTTTCCAGGCTGTTAAATTCTTCGCGTTCGACAATATTCAGGCTTTTCAAAAAACATCTGAACTGTACACCGGTAAACTGGATATTGAAACGGAAAGTACACCGCGCGGAAGAACTGCTTTGCAAAACTAATCTTCGAATAGGGGAAATAGGAACAAAAATATCTATAGATGATCCTTATTATTTCTCAAAAGTCTTTAAAAAATTTACGGGCGTTACAGCCAGAGAATTCAGGAATGGCCATTCTCTGGTGAAAAATACAATGAATGTCCCGTTATCGTCTTAATTTTCTAATTCCAGGACGCTTATTTTTAACTACTCTGAGGTAATTTCAAAAGTTTGAATTAAAGCTTGAAAAATGCGTAGGAAAGTTCATTTTGACTTCAATCATCACAAAGAGGTGAAAATGAACGATCTACGCGAGAGATATTTTAGCATTGAGCAGTCGC